>Ga0208819_1000304_pt1 | contig 41278 bp, 38 predicted proteins | sample June2015DPH_11_1_3_FD_184707 | JGI IMG/M metagenome (GOLD analysis project Ga0208819, IMG submission 184707) | Peatland microbial communities from SPRUCE experiment site at the Marcell Experimental Forest, Minnesota, USA - June2015DPH_11_150... | ecosystem: Environmental > Terrestrial > Soil >...
AAATCACAGGAGAGAAGGCACAGGCGTGGTGGTACAACCCGCGCACGGGGCACTCCGAATCGGCCGGCGAGTTTGCCACCGACGGCAAGAAGAAATTTGCGCCGCCGGGCGATGGAGACTGGGTCCTGGTCGTGGATGATGCCTCGCGCAAGCTTCCCCCGCCAGGTGGCCTCGCCATCAAACCATGACAACAGTCTTTTCCAGCGGTTTTGTCGCACCAGAAGGACCGGTAGCGCTCGGCGACGGCTCGTGGCTGATTGTGGAGGGCGGCGCCGAGCGGGGCTGCGTCACGCACATCAGCCCTGACGGAAAAAACAAAAAGATCATCAAGAAGACTGGAAGGCCCAACGGGCTGGCCGTGGATGCCAAGGGTGTCATCTGGGTGGCGGAATCGAAAACGCCGTCGCTGCTACGTTTGACGATGGAAGGCAAGTCGGAAGTGGCGGCCGCGGGGTGCGATGGCGAGGCGTTTCTTTTTCCAAACGATCTGTGCTTTGGACCGGACGGCGCAATCTACCTGACGGATTCGGGCGTGTTCATCGATGAGTTTGCGCCGAACAATCAAATTCGGCCGGACTACATGAGCGTCAAGTATGACGGGCGCGTCTATCGCGTGGACGTGGGAACCGGCAAGGTCAACAAGCTCGATACCGGCATAAAATTCACCAATGGCATCGCGTTTGGGCCGGACAACTTGTTGTACGTAAACGAGACGCTGACGGGAAACATCTACCGCTACGAGTGGTTGACCGGAGCGATCACCGGCCCGCGCGTTTTGTTCGGAAATGTTATCCGGCCGAATTCGCCGCCGGGATGGAAAGGGCCGGACGGCATGGCATTTTCCCCGGACGGCAAACTGTACGTGGCGGTGTTTGGGCAGGGGGATGTGACGGTGCTGGGGTCGAATGGAAGCGTGGCGGAGCGCATTCCGACACAGGGGAAATTGCCCACAAACGTGGCATTTGCCTTGCCCGGGAAGAAGCGCCTGCATATCACGGAATATGAACTGGGGCAGATGGAAATGGCCGAAGTCCCTACCGACGGACTTGCGCTCTGGACCGGCACCCGCGGAAAGTAACAGCAGAAGAATCTTAGCCCAGGAATCCAACCATGAAAATGAAGAAGTTCATCAATCGCCCGGAAGATGTGGTGAAGGAACTCCTCGAGGGGTTCACCCTCGCGCATCCTGATAAGGTGCGGCTGGTGGGCAGCAACCTGGTGGCGCGTGCAAAACCCAAAGAGGCGGGAAAAGTGGGGGTTGTGACACTGGGCGGAAGCGGACACGAGCCGGGGCTGAGCGGGTTTGTCGGCGAAGGAATGCTGGATGTCAGCGTGGCCGGAGAGATTTTTGCCGCACCCGGCGCGCCGCGATGCTTGGAAGCGATAAAACTGGCGGACCGCGGCGCGGGCGTGCTGTTCGTGGTCCTGAACCACGCGGGCGATGTGCTGAGCGCAAACATCGCCATGGGGATGGCACACAAGGAAGGCCTCAACGTTAAGATGGTCCTTACGCATGAGGACATTTCCGGCGGCGCGAATCCCGAAGACCGGCGCGGGCTGGTGGGGTTCCTGCCGGTGTATAAGGTTGCGGGCGCTGCCGCTGAACGTGGCTTGCCGCTCGATGCTTGCGCAAAGATTGCCGAGCGCATGGAGCGGAACATGCGAACGCTGGCGGTGGCTACAAGCACGGCAACGCATCCCGCCACCGGGCAGCCGATTTTCGACCTGGGTGACGACGAAATGGAAATCGGCATGGGACAACACGGCGAAGCGGGTACCGGACGCATGAAGTTGAAGAGCGCGGACGAGACGGCCGGGCTGATGTTGACCATGTTGCTGGATGATCTGAAGGTGAAAGCGGGCGAAGAGCTGCTGGTGATCGTGAATGGGGCGGGCGCGACCACACTGATGGAACTGTTCGTGGTCTTCCGCCGCGTGCATCAGCTTTTGCAAGAGAAAGGCACACGCCTGGTGCGAGCGAAGATTGGAGAATTCATCACGACCCAGGAGCAGGGAGGCTTCCAGTTGCTGATTGCGCGGATGGATCCCGAACTGATCGATCTGTGGGATGCGCGGAGCAATGCGCCGTATTTTGTGGTGCGATGACGGAAAGACTTACGACTACCGGGCTTTCGCGGATGGTCGCGGGAGCGGCGGCGCGAATCCGCGCGGAACACGCGTGGCTTTCGGAGCTGGATTCGCATTGCGGCGATGGCGATCATGGGGCGGCCATGCTGCGCGCGGTCGAGCGCCTCGAAGAGGTGTTCGCGGGGAACTTTCCGGCCGAGTTCAAGGCCTGCCTTGAGCGGGCGGGGTGGAACGTCATGGCGGCGGATGGCGGAGCGTCGACGGCGCTGCTCGGCTCATTTTTTCTGGGGATGGCGGAACCCCTGACTGCAGAAATAAAAAGTGTGGATTGCCGGGAGCTTGCGGCGGCGTTTGAAGCGGGGTTGCGGGGAGTGCGGCGGCAGACGAAGGCCAAGGCTGGGGACAAGACCATGATGGATGCGCTGATGCCGGCCATTGAGGAGTTCGGCCGGGAGGCGCAAGCGGGCCAGGGCATGGAAGAAGCGATGGGCAAGGCTGCGGCGGCGGCGAAAGCGGGAGCAGAAGCGACAAAAGAGATGACCGCCACTTTTGGGCGCGCGCGATTCCTGCGCGAAAAGACGCGTGGCTATCCGGATCCCGGCGCAACGTCCGTGGCGTTGATTTTCGATGGCTTTCATAAGGGTCTCGCTGAAAAAGAAGGAGAGTCTCCGCATGCCTGATGTGGACGATGTGCAAGACGGCAAGAATTTCCACCTGGGGGTGCCGGCGCAAACGAATTCATTTTTCCTGAAGGGCAGCAATTCGCTGGATTGGGGAATGAAGAACCGGCTGGCTCGGATTTTCAATCCAGTGACCGGGCGAAGCGTGATGCTCGCGGTGGACCACGGCTATTTCCAGGGGCCAACGACAGGGCTGGAACGTATTGACGTATCCATTGTGCCGTTGATCGCTTATGCGGATGCGCTGATGATCACGCGCGGCGCCCTGAGGACGTGCGTTCCGGCGGAGATTTCCAAGCCGGTGGTACTGCGCTCTACCGGGGGGCAGAGCATTCTAAAGGAACTCTCCAACGAGTTGGTGGCGGTGGACATTGAAGATGTGGTTCGGATCAATGCTTCGGCGATGGCGGTGCAGGTGTACATCGGTGGAGAATACGAGCATAAGTCGATTGGGAATCTCGTGAAGATCGTCGATGCGGGCAACCGCCACGGGGTTCCGACGCTCGCGGTGACAGGCGTCGGAAAAGATATGGTGCGGGATGCCAAGTATTTGGGATTGGCCACGCGAATTTGCGCGGAAATGGGCGCGCATTTCGTTAAGACGTATTACTGTGACAAGGGATTCGAGAGGGTGACGGCGGCCTGTCCGGTGCCCGTGCTGATCGCGGGCGGGAAGAAGCTGGCGGAACTCGATGCACTGAAAATGGCTTACCAGGCAACAGAACAAGGGGCCGCCGGCGTGGATATGGGGCGGAACGTATTCCAATGCGAGGCGCCCAGTGCCATGATCCAGGCGGTGCGCGCGGTTGTGCATGAGCGGGAACGCCCCGAGAAGGCTTACGACTTCTATCTTTCGCTCAAGAACGTTGCGGCAAAAACAATTTCCACGAGGAGTTGACCATGGCAAAAAAAGAGACAACCCGGGTGGTGTGCGTCGCGGAATTCCGGGCAAAGGAAGGCAAGACGGCGGCTTTGATTGAGGCGCTGCATGTGCTGATGGCGCCGACGCACAAAGAGCCCGGGTGCATACGGTACGAACTGAACCAGAGAGTGGATGATCCGCGATGGATCACGTTCATCGAGAAGTGGAAGGACAAAAAGGTATTCGATGCGCACTGCGCGATGCCCTACATCACGCACTATTTCAACGATGTCCGGCCGGAGCTTGTGGAGCAATTCGAAGTGAAGTTATACGAAGAGATCCTGCCGTAGCCAGCGTGCCGGAATGCATTTGTTTCTCCGGCGAATTGTGGAGTTTTCCATAGAGACCCGTGAGGTGAGGTGAATTTGCGCTTGGCGGGAAAAGTGGCGGTGGTGACCGGAGGCGCCTCGGGGATTGGCCGCGCCACGGCGCTGCGTTTTTCCGCGGAAGGTGCGCGTGTGGCCATTTTCGACCGCAACGCGGGCAAGGGCGAAGAAGTGCTACGCGACCTCCGCGGGGGCGGGATGAAGGCGATGTTTTTGCCGGTGGACATCGCGGTAGAAGCGCAAGTGAAGGAAGGCATGCGCAAGGTGGAGGCGGAATTCGGCGCGCTGCACGTACTGGTGAACAATGCGGCGGCGTTCGTGTTTGGTTCCTATGATGTGACGCAGGAGGATTGGGAGGAAGTACTTTCGGTCAATGTGATGGGGACGGCGTTCTGCGCGAAGCATGCGGTCGAGGCGATGATCCGAGCGGGTGGAGGATCGATTGTCAACGTGAGCTCCATCAGCGGATTTGTCGCACAGGAAAAGAGCTTGCCGTATAACACGAGCAAAGCGGCGCTGCTGGGGCTGACGCGGGGTTTGGCCATGGACCTGGCCCCGCACAAGATCCGCGTGAATGCGGTTGCGCCGGGGTGCATTGATACGCCGCAGTTGCGTGCCGATGTGGAACGGATGGGGATGACCTATGAGGAAGATCTGGCACTGGAAGGGCCGCTACACATGCTGAGCCGGTTTGGTACGGCAGAGGAAGTGGCAAACACGATTCTTTTTCTTGTGTCAGACGAGGCTTCGTTTGTCACCGGCACGTGCTTGATGGTGGATGGAGGCTACACGGCGAAGTAGTAGGCCGTAAGCGCGATTTCACGAAGAAAGAAAACTACCGTCCCGGTGCGGCCAGATGGTTTGAAGCGTCGTCCAAGACAAGCACCCAGTCACCTTCAGCCGGCGGAGTGAACTGCCTTGATCCACTAGCTGGAAAGCTCCCGATAGATGTAGCCACTCCGTTGCGCGGGTTAAACCACCAGGCATTGACGGGGCCCGCCGAGAGCTTGGCCATGTCTACGGTGATCGTTCTTGCGGACGGCATGTAGGCCACGACGGTGCTTCCGTCCGAGGTTCTGCCCGCCGCCAGGTAGTCGAGTCCCCAGAATTCGCCGAGGCCTTCGGTGACTACCTTGTGTTCCTGGTCCGGCACCAAATCAAACCACCGCCGCGAGCGAAATAATCTGCCCCAGTGCATCATCCCTACCGAACCGGGAGCGTCCATGGCCTTCTGCCAACCAGGGTCGAACAGCCAGATGGGTCGATTTCCCATCACGTGGCCAAAGCCGCCGCAGAGCACGGACCAGTAAGCTTGACGGCGAATCTGAACCTCGGAAGCGTTGTGCTCGCCTTCGTAAATGGACTCGATCAGGAACGATGGCAGAACAGGAGTGCGGTTGCAGTCCTCAATCAGCCGGAGGTGCACAATCTGGTAGGCGTAACTGGTACTAATATCCAGCCAAGGCCCGGGATATTGCTCCGCTGGAGGGGAATCGGAATGGCAATGCGCCGTAAAAAGGTGGCGCTTGTCATATTGGCGGATACCGAAGGCAATCATGTCGACGTTCGCTCGTGCAGTTCCCGGATCGCGATCGCCGCCCATCACCCAGATGATGTTGTCGAAATCCTTGTAGCGCTGGCCGAGAAACTGTCCGTATTGCAGGAGTTTCTCAGGCCCGTTGGCCGTCACCTCATCGATGAAGCCTTCGTCCGTGCCGGGATACCCCAGATAGACCGGCGCGAGGAGCACAACTTGACCGTTCTCCGCAGCTTTGCGGATGACCCAATCCGCATGCGCGAAATACTTTTCGTTCGGAACGGACCAATCCGACATCTTGGGGAAGGGAGCCTCTCCGTAGACATTTTTGGGAGGGTTCTTGGCGAACTTGTGTTCGAGAAGATTCACGAGAACGGCGTTAAATCCTTTTGCTTTGCGATCCTGAAGATATTGCGCCGCTTCTTCTCTTGTAAGATTCGCGATCAGAGACCATGCTGCGTCGCCCTGTAAGAGGAATGGCGTACCGTCTTGGCCGACCAGAGAACGACGATTCTCGCTAATGCGAAACGGCCGGTTCGTGCTCGTCTGCTGTGACGCAGCCACCGCCGCAAATGTCAGCAGGCATGGCAGCAACCACCGATAAGCATGACTTCGAAAGTGTAGCGGCATCATGGGTCCTCCGTCGGAACAAAACATAACTTTATTCGCGCGTTCCCATCCACGCCATCAGGATTGAGTTGAGACGCCATCGAGGCGGGCGCCGCGCCGCCCAATCAGAACGAAAAGATACACGACACCCGCGAGACTCCACACTGCACCAACCTTCATGGCGAGCGAGGAGACGCTGAGCCAGATCCACAAACACACGCCGAATCCGATCACCGGGGAAAGAAAATTGGCGAGGAAAGCGAGGTTGCGGCGCTCGCGGCGCCGGAAGAAGTAATGACCGATCACGGAGAGATTCACGGCCATGAATCCGGCGCAGGCGCCGAAATTGACGAGCTCCGCTGCTTTGTCGAGATCGAGGATCAACCCGGCGACCATGGCGATTGCGCCCATCAGAATCATACTGTAGCTGGGGGTGCGGAGTTTGGGGTGGAGGTAGCCGAAGACGAAATGGGGCAGCTTGCCATCGCGCGCCATGCCGTAGAGCAAACGCGAGGCGCTGGCCTGACTGGTAATGCCACTGGCCCATGCCTGAGCGACAACCAGAAGGGCGATCAGATAGGCGAGCGCAGGGCCCCCGATGAGGCGGCCGATATCGCTGAAGGCCGTTTCCACGGGAGAGAAGGTGGTGTAGTCGGGCCAAATCAATTGGCCGAGATAAGTCTGCAGAATGAAGAGGCCGCCGGCGATGAAGCAAACGAGAATGGTGGCGCGGGGAATGTTTTTCTGGGGGTCCTTCGCGTCTTCGGCGAGAGTGGAGATACCGTCGAAGCCCAAGAAGGAGAGGACGGCGACAGGGGTTGCGGCCATCACGGCTTTAATGGAGAAATTCTGGGCGGAGTAAAAGGGCTCAAGGGAAATCAGGGTGCCGCGACCGATACCGTGCGTAAGAGCCCAGACGGCCGCGACGAGAAACCAGATGATCGAGATGCCCAGAATCACATTGAAGATGGTCGAAGCGAGCGAGGTCATCTCAATGCCACGTAAATTGATGGCGGTGATGGCGACGGCTGTGAAGATCACCCAAACGCTGTAAGGGACGGCGGGGAGAAGTTTGTGGGAAGTGGCGCCGACGATGATTACGCAGAGCATGGGCATGAGGATGTAATCGAGAATCATGACCCAGCCGGCGAGATAACCGACCACGGGGTGGATGGCCTTGGAGGCGTAGGCATAGGTGGAGCCCGCCTCCGGGAAGGCAGCGGCCATCTTGCCGTAGCTTGCCGCAGTGAAGCTGACGGCGATCATGGCGATGAGGTAGACCATGGCGAAATGGCCGCGGGACTGTGCTGCGCCGACGCCGAAGAAGGTGTAAGGGGCCGTTGGGCCGACGAAGGCAAGGCCGAAAAGCACAAGCGCCCAGAGAGAGAGGACGGGCTTTAAGCCGGGCTGAGATTTTGCGTGGGAACCATCGGAACTCCCCGCCTCTGTGGGCACGGGGCGATCAGTTGGTGAGGGCGACTGGGGCATGCGGAGCCGTGCCTCCATCGGAGGAGAATTTGGGGCGGAAACAGAGTAGGGGCATTCGCAGGAGCATTGACACGAAGACCTCGAAGCCGAGACACAGCAATCTATTGTAAGCGTCAGGGAACTTCAATCTATTAGGTTTGCCGTATTCTTTGTTGCGATGCTATCACGCGTAAGCTGTCCAATCTGTCTGCAGAACAAAGGTAAACAGGCTAATAAGATGGTGATTCTACTTCTGGTTCGGGACCAGGAGGTTGGTGGTTCAAAACCCTTGCGTCCGAGGACGGGTTTCTGTTCCTCCAAAGAAGGGAGAATGACCCCCAATTTCTCGTAAGCGACACCAGATAGGCAGTTGGGTTTTTGATCATTTCGACTGTTGACCTAAGGGTCGCAAGTTCGGATCTGGCTCGGGTGCCGTTCTTCCAGCTTCATTCCTTTATATCTCCAAGAAGATCCCCTTTGTCCTGCAGCGGCACAGTCGTAGCACATGTTTCGCGCCGGATTTATTGGACAGTGAATTGAGTGTATTCATGCAGCGGCTCCGAGTGCAAGGAGTTGCTGGCGAGCCTGGGCGGGCGTGAGGTAGCCCAGGCATTACGCAGTCTCCCTTCGACTCCGATGCATTCGGCGGCAAGGAATGCTGTTTTCATCTGATCTCCTAGTCGAAGGTTTGCATGTTGACCTTAATCCGAAAGACAGAGTGAGAGCGACACTGACTGCCGACCTGACATACAGCCATTCCGGTTGAGCTTTGTCTCATTCGAACAGCTCTAATACAGCAGGTACTTGGCCCTGACCGCTTTGAACTCATCGATCCTATCGATCCTGTCTCTCCACGCACGTCTTGGGCCCTGCGCGGTGCCGATAGACTCCTTGCCACCGGGCGCTTCCGCCGGTCTAGGGGCGCCGCGAGCATAATTCGGAACGCTCAATGACGTTGAGCGAGATTCGAAGCTGGGTGGGGCTACTGCAAGTGTACCCAATTTTTTGTCTCACTACAGGGGTTCATGCCAAAGCTTGGGAACAACTGTGCGAACAATTGGACCCAGACACCGCCTAAAATCATGCACTAAGACATAGGAACAAGCTAGACAAACCAACAACTTAGAAGATTTTTGTCGACCTCTGGATCTGGCTATCGTCGATGAGCCGAGTTGTGGATCGACCCACAGCGCAAGCTGGGTCTATCTGGTAGGACGCCTGCCTCCCAAGCAGAGGCGCCCAAAATCGGACCAAAAGCTCCAATCGGAACATGACCCAAAAAGTCTTCAGGAAAACCAAGCGCGGATTTGCGATCCCAGCCAAACAGGTTCCAGGGTCGCAACACCGACAACGGCTCCTCTGAACTTTCTGAGTCTTATTCACGTAACGGCCTGACACGCTTCCTCGGAACCCGCGCCGTGTCCCCTCCTCTTGTCTGGAAGCCGACTGTGTTGCGGGTTACGTCTATAACAAACCATCCCGCCACTCATCTTCTCGCTATGTACACGTCCACGGGCTGGCCGTGCTTCAGCCTCGTGGCTGTCCTTGCCTTCGATTTGCGCCGCTTGGGTTTTGCCATCAGCCTTCTACCTCTCCGCCGAGAGCTCTAAATCCGGAACAGATTGCGATTAAGCGCACGGGAGAGGGAAAAAATCATCGGGCCGGTCGAGATTGCGACCACAAAACGGACGAGCGGCGAAGGGCGGCGGGCGTTAGGCGAGGATAGCGAAACCGGCCGAGGGACATTTTTCTTAAAAGAAAATACGAGCAGGAATTCCCTGCTGCTGGGGGATGCGCGAGATGTGTTTCGCCGGTTAGTCCTTCAAAGTATGCGGGAACTTGCGTCGGAGTCGTTCGTTGCGTCGCAACACATTGACCTTCCACTGTAGATAGGACTGCAGGAGGTCACGCTGAGCAGCCGATACCTTTTGCAGAGGTTCAGAAGCGCTCATTACAAATGTGGCGCCGGGCTTGTAAGCTCCGCTGAAGGCACCTGCGGGCAACGATTGCAGGGCGAGGGCGTGCGTCACGGGGATCCGGGCGGTTTCGAGTGTTGCTAGGTATTGTTCGACGAATGGTGCGCCTCTTTCGGGCTCGGTGCTGTCGTCCACGGCGGCGGCCAGGGCAAAGAATTCCGGCGGCGGCAGAATCTGCGCGACGATGCGTTGCGCCAACTCGGTTTCCCGGCGTAGGAGTTCGGCGGTCGTGCGGTCTGCCGGCAGGTTGGCCGCCAGATATTCGGTGTAGACGATCAAGCCCGGCGCTGTGACCTCACGAAAGAAGTCTCCCAGGACGCGTAGGATGCGAATACCCAGCTGTGCTTCCCGCAGGAACTGCGCGAAGAACAGACTGTTGAACCGTGCGATGTCGGGGACTGCCGTTACAATCGCGACGATGTCGGCCGCATGGGTTTGCGCTTCTTCGCGATCGTGCCGCCCTTCCTTTGGCTCGCGGAGATTGCTGTAACGGTCCGCAAGCGCCAAAAGCTTCAGCATGACGAGCGCATGAGGCTGGGTCACGCGAACCTGGGCGGTGAATTCCTTGCCGTTCGGGAGTTTGCCTGAGACCTTGCGGAGATCGGACTGAGCAAGGGCGATCGATCCACCCGTGCAGGCGCGCGCGTGCACGCCGTCCTGAATGTGCACACGAAAGTCCCTCTCGCGTTTGTATTCTTCCGGTGCCAAGAATTCGATGCGCATCTTCTCGGTGTTGTTCGGAATGGGCTTCTCGAACTGAAAATTGCGCGATTCTGGAACGGGTATGTAGCCGAGCTTCTCGAAAATCTGGGCGAGTTGTAGCGGTTCCTTGCGCAAGGCGAGGACGTTGAGAAGAAAGTCGACGTCTTTCGTCGCACGGACTTTTTCGACGGCAAACTTCATGGCCTGGGCCCCGGCCATGACGAAATCTTCGGCCGCCGGCCCGAGGGCGTCGAAGAGTTCGAGAAGGTAGGTGCGCTGGGGTTCGGGGATCACGCGGCCTTCCAGCGTGACGCAATGGCGTTGTCGAGAAGGTAGTCTGCCTGCTTGAGATCACGCCCGCCACGGGCATACAGGTCCAGATACGCCTGAATGTTGGAGACGCGGGGTGCAGGCGCATCGGTTCTGGCATAGAGGAACACCCCCTCATCATACGGGTAGATGAAGCGAAGCCGGGGGGCTGTCCCGGACACCGGACGTTCGCTGAGTTGGCGGAGCCTCGCGTCGTTCTGGTCCGGGAGCAGAAACACATCGATGCGGTCCAGGTCGATGAACGGAGCGTCGGTTGCCGCTGCAGCGGCAGTGAACGCGTAGGGACCGCGGAGGAGCGGTTGTAAACCGGAGTTGATTTGCGCCAGGGTGGTTCCCAGTGGATTTGAGATTTCGAACGAACTGCGTAAACGCCAGCGGTAGCGTTCCTTGTATTTTTCCGCCCATTCCAGCAACAGACGGCGCGGTTCGGGGACGACAACGGAGGAGCCTTGCCGCCGTACCCAGAGTTGTTCGTCGAGACTGGAAAGCGCTTTCGAAAGGGCTCCGAGACTGATGGCAAACTGGATCTGCTGGGTGGAGAACGCACGGGCGACCCGCTTTGTTTCGGCAGCGAGTTCGTTGGCGATTTCGGTGAGGCTCCAGGGTTTTGGTTTCTCGAGCAGGACGCGCAGAACGCGGGACGATCGCCCGGAAAAAACATTGGTGAAAAGCGGGGAGGCGGATTCACCGCTCCGTTCTTTGGCTCGCAGTCCAAGCCGCTGGAGTGTGAACGTGCCGGGAACATTAATCGAGATATTTCCGGCGAGGTCGATGAAATCGATGCCTTGCTCGATGCAATAGGTCTGCGAGCGTGGAGAGAGCGCCGGGCAGATCAGGGCGAAGGAAACACCGGGGCGAAGAGATTTCATGCGGCGGACCCATGGAGCGATGTCCTCGAGGAGCTTGGGTGACACGACAGATTTGAACTCCCCGAGCACGAGGATACGACTCTTCCCGGATTCGAGTTCGAACTGGACGTCGAACGCGTCTTTCGGTTGGGCTTTGACCGCACGGATGCGTACGCCGGGCAAGTCCCGGACGGGAATCTGAGTGCGGAGGGCCTGAAGGGCCTCCCTTTCGAATTGGGCCTCTGTGGCCTGCATGGGTGTAATGTTCTCATATTGGAAAACACGTTGTAAAGGAAAACTTTCCTATATAGTGCATTTTCGCAAATACGAAAAGACGACCTCTATCCTATGACAAACATCTGCCGAATTCACTGAGGCGCCCTTCCAAGGGGGGAGCGGTTCGCGGCTCTCGCGCAGTGGTCGGTTCCCTAAACCTTGCACGTTTCTGGCAGGAGCGCCTGCCTCGTGAGCAGAAGTGCTACATTCGGGAAATGGTTGTTGAGAGTGAAACTCACACGGTCCATCAATCCCGCCGCATGAGGTGACCCACGTAATGGAGCAGTAGAGACTGGTGACAGACCAGATATATTTTCATGAGCGGATACCGGTGGATAGGCGTCCCGGCAGCTACTGCTTGAAGAGCGCCCCTATCGACCTTCTCAGGAATCCCGCCACCGCATTAAGCCGTAGCCGCTTCCTTGGGAGCCCAATGTTTGGCAGTGCGCATATCGATCCAGTCACAGTGAAGTTCAAGGTGTATCTCTGCGTCGCCTTGGGGTACAAGGAAACGTTCCAAGGCTGCTGGTATGGGGGAATAAATTCCGCCGTTCATTTCCTGCAGCAGTCGCTCAAGCTGGATCGCACCTTCGGCCCGGAGCACACCGTTGAGGTTGGCAGAGACGACGTCATGCAGTCGGATTTCATACTGAAATGCCGCGCTAACCGTACCCGATGCTACATAAGTAATCTTGTTGCCGGAGCACTGTCACGTCGCGAACAAAGATGCCAAACGGGGGAAGGATCACCCGGGTGCTGCGTGTCCCGTCGGGACCAGCAATTGCGCGAGCTGCCATATGCCGAAAGTAAAGATTCCCAGTATGCATGCACCGCTCACGGACCATCTCATTAGAGTTGTGCGAACCAGTGCGCCATAAGTCTACGAAGCGAAACCATGGACTGAAACAACAAGCCCTCAGGACTTCCCGCCTGCTCAGTGAAGAATATGAATTGTCCAGTCGCGAAGGGCATCTGTAACCGCGATTATAGCGGATTTTGTTTGCCCATCGTAAGACCATTCGGGATCCTTTCCCCCTTCCAGTTGAATCCGATTCGGCTTCGTCTCCAAACCAAGAATTTTCAGTTCAGCGCCATGCCACCACGGCTGAAAGCCATTGGTCACCACCTGACTCGACACGCGAATATCAAGCTTTGTAACTTCACAGGAATAATTAATGCGCAGGAATTTGCCGTTTTTGTACTCGAAGGTGTGCCCGTCATCTTCATAAAGTGAACCATGGCAGTCCTTGCCTGGATAAACGCGAAGTTGCAGTGGGCCGTCGGGTTTCTCGTCCGTAGACTGCACGATCGGCTGTTCGGGAAGAATCGCGCCGGCGCGGACGTACAGAGGCAGCTGGTCTAGCGCTGGGTGCAGTTCGAGCCTGTCTTTGTCTGAGTATTTTGTCGTGGTCCAATAGTCGTACCATTCACCCGGCGGAAATTGAACTGTGTGTGCGTCTAGCGTGTCGGTCACCACGGGGGAAACGAAGAGATCCTCTCCAAAAAGGAAATCCCGATCGTTTTGATAAAACGATTCCGCCTGGGGATATTGCAAAAACACCGGTTGCATCAGAGGGATGCCAGTTCTCGAGGTTGCTTCCATCTCCGTGTAGATGTATGGCATCAAGCGGTAGCGAGTTTCGATGAACTTGCGACGGATAGCTTCGTGCTCCGGGCCATTCGCCCAAGGCTCGTGATCGCTCGTCCCCTTCATCGCGTGGCTTCGGTACAGAGGATTGAACGCTCCTACTTCGACCCAGCGGGTGAGAAGGTTCGCTTCTGGACTGCCGCCAAATCCCCCGATATCCGCGCCAACCAATGGAAAACCGGAGAGACCCAGGCTCAAGAGATTGCTTGTGCTCATCGCCAGATGAGCCCAGGTCGGCAGATTATCCCCGGTCCAAGTTGCCGAGTAACGTGCTCCGCCCGCATAACTCGCACGGGTTAATACGAACGGGCGCTCGTCGGACCTTAGCCGGAGACTTCCTTCGTAAGTGGACCGGGAATTTAGCATTCCGTAAATGTTGTGTATCGCCCGGTGATCCAAAGTTGTTCCATCGTCGAGGCGATGAATGTTGTCCAGAGGCATGGTTCTGAGAGGCGGTACAAAAACAGCAGGCTCATTCATGTCGTTCCAAAATCCGCTTGCCCCATCCTTCACGAATTCCTGGTACTGCATTCCCCACCAATCTCGCACCCGCGATAAAGTGAAATCAGGAAACACGCTGTCGCCCGGCCACACTGGAGCAATATAAAGCGATCCGTCCGCTTTTTTCAGAAAGACGTTGTCCTTCATACCGCTATCAAACGCTTCGTAACCTGTGTTCGGAGCGTATTTGATGTGCAGATCGGTTATCAAAACGGTGTGAAAATGCTGAGCCGCAAGTTCATGGATCATCTCCTCGAAGTGCGGAAAATATTCACGGTTGACGGTGAACGGGGCAAATCCCTTCTGATAGTCGATATCTAGATAAATCGCGTCCGCTGGGATCTTGTCCTCTCGAAGCCTGTTGGCGATTTCCCGAACACGCGCTTCGGGGTAGTAGCTCCAACGGGACTGTTGATATCCCATAGCCCACAGTGGAGGAAGCGGAATGCGTCCGACTAGCGCGGTGTATGAGGACACCACAGATTTGGGATCGGGCCCGGCAAAGTAGTAGTAGTCCAACTCGCCGCCCTCGGAGCCAAAAGAGTAATACTCAGGAGATTCCGTGCCGAAATCGAAGCTGCTGCGGTATGTATTATCGAAGAATATTCCGTAGGCGTTCCCTTTCTGCATCCCGATGAAGAAAGGAATTGTCTTGTAGAGCGGATCCGTGGTATCCCCCCAACCGGGATTATCCGAATTCCAAAAAGAAAAAGCGCGGTTGCGGCGGTTTATCGGACCCGCTTTATCGCCGAGGCCAAAAAACAGTTCCTCCAGCGGCATCTTTTTCCAAACACGCATGCGGGAGCCGTTCCATGCCATCGGCAGAAGAGGTTCATCGGCGAGGACTACATTTCCGCGATTGTCTGCAAAACTGACGAGCAACGGAGATTTGTTTATCGTTGCGACCGCAGAACCTGCGCGAATGCTTATCGCTTGAGCAGTTTCCTGGATAGTGACGGCGGGTGGTTCCGCTTGCTGAACCACAGCCCAGGAAAAATCCTTCATGAAGGATCCGTCAGGAGCCACCCGGACCCGGAAAACTCCTTCTCGAAATGCGGTGATGCGCACTCTCGCTTTTCCGGCAAGCACCTCGACGCCATCACCGCGCCGTTCCACGGTCTGCACATCGCCCAGGTGTTGCCATCCCTGAGCATGACATTGCAATCCAAAACACAGCGTTCCGGCAAGCACGCTGGCAATCCGCATTTTCCAGTTCCAGAAAGAGTTCTTCATGCTGTGCGAACCTCGGATGTTCCGAATCGGCTCTCGCCGAAGTGCGGCACTATTGAGACAAGAAGACTGTGTCCCAATAGTGCAGCTCCGGGAGGGTGAACTCGATCCATGCAGTATGACGCATCCAGGCCCCGAGGTTAAGATGATTTATCGCGGTAAGCCCTCGGAAGGACGGGCTAAGATTGCCATCATCAATGCCGGACAAGTTGACCTCGAGTTTCTTCAGCCTATCGGCGAGAACAGTAGTTGGAAGGATTACCTCGATACAGAAGGGGAAGGTGTTCAGCACATTGCCTTCAGAGTGGAGGATACTGCCAAGGCTACGGAGTTCTTCAAGCAACTCGGCATGGGAGTAGTACATCAAGGCAGATTTGACAACGATGATGGGAGCTACACTTACATCGATAGCCGCGAGCAGCTCCTCGTGAATGTGGAGCTTCTGCACGACGATCCAAAGAAATAGGGAATATCCGGTAGTAGCCGCATCACGCACCCGCGCTTGCACCGGGATTCGAGCGGAGGAGCAGGGGTATCTACTTCTCGCAAAAGACCGAGGAAAAGCAGATTCCCCGTGCGGTCCCACAGCCGAAAGCAAAACAGGCGACAGCGAAACTAAAGGAGATGAATCTCGCCGAGGGAGTGTCCAGAGCTTCCTGCAGATGTGTTTGAGCCATAGGCCTGTTGGTGCCCAAACGGAGCTCCATGGCGGCTCCCCAGATTTCATTTTTACGCTATATTACATTTGATCCGTTCGGCTGGAAGGTGGAGCTGCAATGCATTGAGGACACAGACCCTTAATCTGTGGATTGCGCTTTCGATCCTCACTTCCCCGAGCGACTTCTTTTCAGATCAGCAGAGTGCCGAGACGGAACTACTGATCTGTCTGCCTAATCGTTTTGCTCAGACCATTGCAGGGGTTTGATCGTGGTCATCTTTTCATAGCGGGTGCTGAGCTTGGGAGGGATGCCGACAGTAGTCATACACAGATCGAAGTCGCCCAAAGTGCCGTAATTCACATAGCCGTGGCCGCCCGCTTTGGTGTGATCGGCCAAAAGGAACCGGCGCGTCGCTCGCTTCAGCATCACTTGAGTGAGGCGCGCAACTTCGGGTGAGCGCACGAAGCAGACGCCATTCTCGTCAACCGCGTCGGCGCCGACGAAGGCGGCATCGAAAGAGAGCAGTTCCAGCAGGCGCTCGGAAAGGCTGCCGCCAAGGAAGTTGGTATCACGATTGTAGAGCCCCCCGGGAATTTCCAGTTGGATTTGGGGGAAGCGAGCGAGTTCCGGGATAACGGCAATGGAATTGGTGACGACCTTCATGGCTACGTCAGTTTACTCCAGCGAAAGTATTTGGTCGTGGATGTCCACACTGACTGAATCCCTATTGCGGTGACCTGCTCTAGCTCAGTAACCAAATACCTGAGATAAAGCGGTACTGAATGCGGCACATACCTTCCGCCCGGTACCGAAACTGGGTCGAGAATTTGGTTCTCTTCGATTCGAGCAGTAGCTAGCTCTGGAAATGCGTGGACAAAGTTTTCCCAGTCGATGGGGTACTGCATGAGCTTGTTCTTGTTCGGGCTTGCAGACCGAAACTCGTGAACCAAGAACAGTCCCAGTTCTGCATCGTACTTTTTTGCTTCGAACAAACCGCTCGAAAGTTCGGCTGGACATCGAAGTCGCCTACGCGGACAACGATGCCATCAACCAGAGCACGCAAATCCTGAGAGCAATCCAAGCTGCGCCCGAAGATCGTCCGGATGCCATCGTCTTTGAGCCTGTTGGAGGTACCGCGTTGCCACAAGTGGCCCGCGCGGCGGTGAGTTCCGGAATTGGCTGGGCGGTACTAAATCGCGACGCCAACTATATCCGGAGCTGCGCGCCGTCAACAAAGCGCCGGTTTTCTGTGTTACGTCCGACCACGTTGAAATCGGGCGAATCCAGGAACGCCAGTGCGCCGCCCTTCTCCCCACGGGGGGTTCCGTCCTCTACATCGAGGGACCTTCGGAAAATTCGGCGGCCAAGGAGCGCGCCCAAGGTATGCAGGAGGCCAAGCCCGCCAACATCCACGTGATCACGTTGAAGGGGCAGTGGACCGAGGAAAGCGCGCGACGCGCGGTGCGTTCCTGGCTGAAACTCACGACCTCACAGAAAACCAACATCGATCTGGTTGGCGCCCAGGACGATTCCATGGCCATTGGTATACGAAAAGCGTTTCAGGAATTGCCGTCCGAAATCGAGCAAGAGCGCTGGTTGGGCATCCCAAACCTGGGCTGCGACGGTCTTCCGAAAACAGGACAAGCCTGGGTGCACAGCGGTCTTCTGGCTGCCACCATCTATGTTCCGCCCAACACGGGCCAGGCCATTGAGATGCTCGTCGATGCCCTGCAGAACTCAAAGACGCCTCCCGAGCGCACCAGTACAATCGCTGTTTCCGTGCCGCCGCTCGAATCGCTCCGTCCGCATAATTAGCTCCGCTGCACAATTGTCTTTCTTCACCGATTCTCTCGGCGTATAATGCCGCTTAAATCGTTTTTGCGCATCTCTCGTAACCCTCAGGAGGTCTTGCAATGTCCGTCAAGCACCTTGATCCCCCGAAATCAGAGCAAACTCTGGATCGTAGAGAGTTTCTTGCCGCCAGTGGTAGCGGCGTGCTTGCTGCTGCTCTCCCCGCAACATCTCCCTTAATGGGTGACGGTTCCTATTTCTCCGCCGAATCGGCCCGCGCCCGGCAAGTTTCATCCGCAAGCAAGCGCAAAATCCCCATCGGTGTGTTCGATTCGGTCTACGAAAAGCTCTCTATCGATGCCATGCTCGACAAAATCAGCGCCCTCGGGCTCGAAGCCATCGAAATTGGCACTGGTGGCTATTCGGGCTCCGCGCACTGCCCGGTGGATGAATTGCTCGCCGATCCAGCGAAAGCGAAAGCGTGGCTTAAGAAATTTGAGGACCGCGGAATTCGTGTTGCCACGCTGAGCTGCCACGGCAATCCCATTCATCCGGATCCCAAACACGCCGCCACGGACGCGGAGACGTTTAAGAAAACCGTACTGCTGGCCGAGCGCATTGGCGTCAAGGTTATCGTCGGCTTCTCCGGGTGTCCGGGTGGTTCGCCAACGGATACTCAGCCGAATTGGATCACGTACCGTTGGCCCCCCGAGTACGACGAAATGCTGAAGTGGCAGTGGAAGGAGAAGGTCCTTCCCTACTGGAAAGAAGCCGCCAAATTCGCGCGCGAACACGGTGTGCATCGCCTTGCCTTCGAGATGCATCCAAACTTTGTCGTTTACAATCCACGCACACTGTTGAGGCTCCGCGAAGCCGTTGGCGAGGAGATTGGCGCCAACTGCGACCTGAGCCATCTTTTCTGGCAGGGTTGCGATCCGGTCGAAGTGATCCATTTCCTCGGCAAACCGGGCGCCATCTACCACGCGCACATGAAGGACACCGTTCTCTACCCGGACAACGTTGCCAAATACGGCGTCCTCAACTTTGTCTTCGAATCCGGGGATCTTCCCCTGGCTTCCGATGCCTTCCGCGCCGTCGGCTATGGCCACAGCGCGTCAGTCTGGAAGTCCATCATCCAGGCTTACATGGATGTCGGCTACGACGGCATTCTCAGCATCGAAAACGAAGATCCCATCCTGACCGGGGAAGTTGGCGTCGAACGCGCTGCCTACGTTCTCAAAAACGTTCGCGACGAGATCTTCGGGGTCTGAGGTGAATTGCCGCCAAATTGTAGACTCCTGAGGTGTTACGGACTGGGGCGCTGCGGTTGGGCGCCCTTTCCGTTTTTCAAGCGGAGCAGTGCTTTCCGATTCGCCCTCACCCGCTTCGCCGCGCAATCGCCTTAGGCTATGTTGCTCCGCGCCTTTCTGAGTTGCAAAATAGCGCCTAGCCAAAAAATTCATGATTTCAGAGGCACGAAAGGCCCCGCTATGGTACAAAACCGTTGTCTGTGCGGGTTTGCGACCAAAAGTGAGGCCTTCGCTTGACCGAACATACCACAACAGAGTGTTTGCTCTTCCCAGATATTTTTGATCGGCCGGTGATTGCGAAGTTTGATCAACGGCAAGGCAGCTCCGATGGCGGCGCGATTCTGCTGAAGGCGGCCGAGCGGCGCTTGCGACTGACGGTGGCGTTGGCGGCTTGTCTGAAAGAGGAGCGGCAACCGGGCAAGATCTTGCATGAAATAGAAGAACTGCTGACGCAGCGGGTGATGGGCATGGCCTTGGGATATGAAGACGCCAACGACGCCGCGCGTCTCGCATGCGATCCGGTGCACAAGCTGTTGGTGGGCCGTGATCCCATCGACGGTGAGGATCTCGCCTCGCAGCCCACGTTGTCGCGTTTTGAAAATGCTCCGGACCGCCAGGAACTTTTGCGCATGAGCGAGGCGCTGGCGGACTGCGTCATCGCGCGCCATCGCAAACGGCTGCATGGCCGCGCCCGCCGCATCACCATCGATCTGGACCCTACTGACGACCCGACGCACGGCTAGCAACAGTTCACCTTTTTCAACAGCCACTATGATAGCTACTGTTATCTGCCGATGGTTTGCTTTCTCACCTTCAATGACGAAGCGGAACAGTACTTGGTCGCCGCCGTGTTGCGCCCGGGTAATGTTTCTGGCTCCTGCGGTGCGATCGGTATTTTGCGCCGGTTGCTTCGGCGTTTGCATTCTGCGTTTCCCGGAGTGCTTTTCCGCGTGCGATTAGATGGAGGGTTTGCGGCGCCGGAGGTTCTGGAATTTCTAGACCGCCAGCCGAGTGTGGATTATGTCGTGAACCTGGCCTCCAATGCGGTGTTGGATCGATTGGTCGAGCCGGCCATGCGTGCCGTTCGCCGCTGGTCCAGGGAAAGCAGCCAGACCGAGCATGTCTACGGAGAGTTCCGCTACAAGACCCAGAAGACCTGGAAGTACGCGCGTCGCATCCTCTATAAGGCGGAAGTCACTTGGCATCCCAACCGCGATGCGAAGGATAATCCGCGCTTTGTTGTCACCAACATGAAACAGAGTCCCCGATGGCTCTACGAGAAGGTCTACTGCCAACGCGGCGACCTGGAAAATCGCATTAAGGAATTGCACTACGGCATGGAAATTGGACGCACCAGTTGCACGAGTTTCTGGGCCAATCAATTCCGCGTGTTGATGACTGCGGCGGCGTATGTGTTGATGCAGGAACTGCGGTTGCGTCTGGCCCGCACGGAGTGCGCGCGGGCACAAGTCTCGATGCTACGCCAACGCTTTCTGAAACTCGGCGTTCAGGTGGTTGCCACGGTACGTCGCGTGGTGCTGCATTTGCCGCAAGCATTCCCCTATCGCGACCGCTTTCATCGTCTTGCTCTGAGCCTGGGTGCGCAAACCGGGTAAGTTCCCGCCCGCACCGACATAGCCAATGATTCCTTTGTCCACCTCTTGCTCGCAGTGTCTCTCTTTGCGCCAGAATGCGGCCTCGAACCTTGCTAAGCACCTTGGAATCAGTTCTCTGGTTCAGCCAAACTCTTCCACAATTCGCCCATTGTCGCGCTCGTACAAAAACTCTTCACTCAATGGCCCTTCGCGAATAAAGCGGGCTAGTAACGAGGATCCTTGATGACGCAGGTGACGCGCGCTCGCCGAATTCCCCGGCTGCCCACCCAATCCCGAAGCGTGAGAACTTCCTTTCGACCATCGGAAAGCGGCGAAGAAGCTCCTCACTGCACTGTTCCAGTGGAAGAATTAGCCGGAGGAAGCTGGCGTTCCCAGCGGGCAATGACGGCGCTTGGCAGACAGTTGCCGATGACGTTGACCGACGTGCGCGCCATATCAATCAGCGCATCAACGCCGAGAATGATGAAGATCGGCTCCGTGGGCAGATGAAACGTCGCAGCCGTGGCCAATAGCACGACGAGAAGAGCGCGCGGCACGCCTGCCACGCCTTTGCTGGTGAGCATGAGAGCGAATACCATGAAGAGTTGCTGCGTCCAGCTCATCCGGATGCCTGCGGCCTGCGCCACAAAAATCGAAGCCATGGCCAGATAGAGAGTCGAACCATCGAGATTGAAGCTGTAGCCCGCAGGAATGACGAACGCGACGATCTCCCGGGGGCACTCCAAATTCTTCCATCGATTCCATGGCGCGGGGCAATGCCGCTTCCGAGGTGCTCGTGGCGAAAGCGATCGTGGCGGGCTCCGCCACCGCTTTCAAGAAACGCCCCAGCGGCAAGCGCGCCATCAGCACGATCAGCAGAAAGACCAGCAGCAGGAAAGCGAGCAGCGCGCCCCACGCCGTAAGCAGCAATTTTGCCAACGGCAAGAGCACGGTCATTCCCATGTGCTCCACGGTGTAGGCCATCGCGGCGCCCACGCCGATCGGCGCGTAGTACATCACGATGTTTGTGAAGGGGAACATCGTCTGTGCGAGCGATTCCGCGACCCTCAGGATGGGTTGCCGGGTTTTCTCCGGCACACGCGTCAGCGCGATGCCAAAGAGAATCGCGAACACGGCCACCTGCAGAATCTGGTTCTCCGCAATGGCCTTGACGATATTTTCCGGGAAAATGTGCAGCACAAACTCATCCCACTTCAGAGGTGCAGCTGCCGGTTGTGATTGTTCGGCCGCCGCGGCAGGCAAAAGCAGCCCCTCGCCCGGCCGTGTCAGGTTGATCGCTGCTATCCCGATGAACAACGCAATGGTCGTTACCGCCTCAAAGTAGATCAGGGTTTTCAAGCCAATCCTGCCAACCTTTTTCAAGTCACCATGACCCGCGATCCCGGTTATGAGCGTGCCCAGAATCAACGGCGCCACGATCACCTTAATCAGGCGCAGAAAAATATCGCTCAGAAGGCGCAGGTGCGCCGCGAGTTCCGGACGATCCAGCCCGACCTCGAACTCCGCGAGCATGGCGAAGAATAACCAAAATGTAAGGGAACGCCTGCGCAGCCCCGCAAGCGCCAGACAAAACAGGCCAACCCAGCGGAGGACGATGTACACGGCTTGCCCCGGCAGAATCACCAACAATAGCGACCCCGCTGCAAACAGCAACAATCCTGCCGGCAAAAACAGGGAATACCTTTTGGATTTTGCGTTGGCCAAGACACGTCCACGGTTTGGATTCAGTAGGAAGCGAGTGGCGCCATCATAGCGTGAGGTGCGAGAGCCAGAACAGATTTTCTTTTATTGTGATTGCGCGGAGGCTTGCCGTAATTTCCTAGCGGCTGCTATTGTGCCTGCATGTCAAAAATCAGCCATCTGGAATGTTCGCGGTGCCACGCCACTCTAGCCGCTGATAAGTCCCAAACAGTTTGCCCGCAATGCGCCGGCTCGCTGTACGTGCGCTATGACCTCGCGCCACTGAAGGGCATTGCCCACCGTGATCAAATTGCCAGGGAATCCTCTGCGACTGGGTGGTCCGGTTTGTGGCGATACCGCTGCGTTCTACCTGATGTCGAGCCCGTCACTTTAGGCGAAGGCTGGACGCCCATGCTGCGCAGCCGGCGCTACCCCAACGTGTTTCTGAAGGAGGAAGGCCCGAATCCCACAGGAAGTTTCAAGGCCAGAGGTCTGGCGCTCGGCGTCACCATGGCGCGCCATTACGGGTTGAAAAAGCTCGCCGTGCCGTCAGCGGGAAACGCCGCGGGGGCCCTGGCCGCGTATGCCGCAGCCGCTGGACTCGAAGCCCACATCTTCAATGCCCAAGGATGTGCCGTTTGCCAATTACGTGGAGGCGGTTCTGTACGGTGCGAAGATTACCCTGGTGGATGGACTGATATCCGACTGCGGCCGGATGGTGGCCGAGGGGAAAGACAAAGAAGGCTGGTTCGACATGTCCACGCTGAAAGTACCCTTTCGCGTGGAAGGAAAGAAGACCATGGGCTACGAACTGGTCGAACAACTCGGCTGGGAGTATCCAGCGGCGGTGTTCTATCCCACCGGCGGCGGAGTCGGCTTGATCGGTATGTGGAAAGCTTTTGGCGAATTGGAGGAACTCGGCTGGGTGCGGCCGGGCAAGAGACCGCGCATGATTGCGGTGCAGTCAGCGGGATGCGCTCCAGTCGCGCGCGGCTTTGAACAGGGCGAAAAGACGAGTCGGATGTGGCAGAATGCAGCGACCTTCGCTTCCGGCCTTCGCGTGCCCAAGCCCTACGGCGACTACATCACGCTGGAAATTCTGCGCGAATCGGGCGGTGTGGCGCTTTCCATCACCGATGAACAGATTCTTGCTTCGCTGAAAGATTGGGCCAAGAACGAGGGAATCTTTCTATCACCGGAAGGTGCTGCGGCCACGGCAGCTTACGACCACTTGCTAAGCACCGGCTACCTCAAGCCCGAGGATCGCGTCGTGTTCTTTAATACAGGCGCGGGACTCAAGTACAAGGACGTAACCGCGGAAGCTGCTGGCCTACACCGTCCCGCGTAGCTGGCGGAGGCCACGCCTGCCTTCACGATTTCCAGAAAGCTCTCTGTTCGCTTAACGCTGCGGCTTATCGCGCGGCGTCGCGCCCAGCAGGCTTCCAGAGTTCGATCGGGTTGCCCTCGGGATCGTACAAGCGTGCGAAGCGGACGTTTGGGCACATTTGCGCGTCGATCTCAACGCTGATCCCGGCGGCGCGAAGTTGCGCTGCCATCGCATCGAGATTGCCTACGCGAAAATTGATCATCCACACTTTGCCGGCGTCCCCGAAATATGTCGTGGTTTCCGGGAAAGGCGCAAAGGCCGTTGGCCCGGCCTCCTGCTGCCAGGGAGGCGTTTCGTAACCCGAGGGAACGACGGCCACGCCCAGATGATCGCGGTACCACTCCGCAAGCGCGACAGGGTCACGGGCGAGGAAAAACAGTCCGGCCGATGCCCTTTACTTTTTCCATTCTTGCCGCGCTCAGAAGCGCAGTTTGGAGAGGTAGTCGTAGCTGTTGGTGAGGCTGGCAAGAGCATCCTTCGGCCAATCGTTTTCGACGATGAAGTGCTTAATGCCGGCCTTGTCCGTGTTGGCGAAGATGCTTTTCCAGTCGATGACGCCAGAGCCGACATCGGTCATGTCAGCTTCCAGAGTTTCCAGCTTCGTTAAAACCGGCTGGTCGTCCGAGTATTTCGGCAGCTTCTTCATGTCCTTGACATGGACCAGCGGGAAGCGGCCCGGGTAGCGATTGAAATACGAAACGGGATCCTGGCCTGCGACGACGATCCAGCAAAGATCCATCTCCATGTTGCAGAGTTTCGGGTCTGTAGAATCGAGCAGAAAATCATAGGGGCGCTTGCCGCCCAGCAGTGGGCTGGGCTGAAACTCCCAGGTGTGATTGTGGTAGGCGAAGTGGATGCCGGCCTTGTTCGAGGCTTCTCCGGCTTTGTTGAATAGGTCGGCGATGCGTTTGTAGCCATCCGGCTGCTTGCGTGCATCATCCGGAATCCACGGGCAAACGATGTAGCTCTGCCCGATGATCTGTGCGGCTTCAATCGTTTCAGGCCAGTGGCTTTCGACGATGTCGTAGTCGATGTGGGCGGAGGGCGCGGTCAGCCCATCCTTGTCCAGGATGGCGCGAACGTCCTTCGGTGAATGGTTGAAGAGGTCCGCGAACTCGACTTCTTTGTAGCCGATGGCGGCGACTTTGGCGATGGTGCCCTCAAAGTCGCTCTTCATGAGGTCGCGGACGGAGTAGAGCTGCACGCCGACTTTTTCGATCTGATGCGTGGCGGCGAAGCTCTTGCTGGGGAGGGAAGTCAGAACAGCAGTTGCGATGGAAGTTTCCAAAAAGGTTCGGCGGTTCATGGTGCAATTGTACTCCTTCGTGGAGCGAAGGGAACAGAAGATTGGTAAAAAAAGAAGGGCGGTCCAACCACGCCGGACCGCCCTTCACCGGAGAGCACTTCATCAGTCTCTAGGCGGTCCTGTCAAGAAGGCCAAACACATTTTCCATTATTTTCCAATTACGCATCTCTACGCTATATATAAATGCCGCCGTTCAAGCGAGTTAAGGTTTGCTAGAGGAAGCTTGGGAAGCTAGGAACAAAAATCTGAAACGCTTGAACTGGCTGCACTTAGCAGATCGCAAGGGGCCCTTAATTGGAAAATAATGAAAAATGACAATATAACACAATCGTACGCGCTGAATTGGCGTCAGATAAATTAGGCTTGAGGCCTCAGCGCGTGTCGGTTCCAGGCCAGTCAACCTACAGAACAGGTGGAATGCGGCCAAGAAACGTTGGAGCTTCATCGGAGGCGCGTTTTCACGAATGGCCGAAGTGGGGCGCGGCGCTCTGCGCGCATTCGATAAAACCGTTTGAAGGTAGGATTCAAAATGCGCTGACTTCTGGAGCAAGTCGCGAGCATTGGTTATCGTGCAACGCGGTAGTGATTAGGCAGTCTGCTCAATTGAAAAATCTAAATCTCTTGTATCACCTCGGGGAATTGCATTGGTTTGGCTGGACATTGCCATTTGAAACGTTTTATATTGGCGGTCGTAGTTGTCGTAGAGGCATCAAGCCAGGAGGCTGATATGACTTGCCGTTTTCTCCATGTCCTTGCTCTTGTACTCATTTGTGTCGCACCTGCTTTGGGCCAAGATTCAGGGTATGTCCCCGGTGGCGCGTCCGGATGGGACCCGGAATGGCAGCAGATTCCCGGTCCCGCATGCCTCACAATGAGGGGCGCCTGGGAAGGTCGGTCGACGACTTGCACACCCGAGGATCACGCAAATTGGCTTGCAGATGTAACGCATTGGCGCAACGAACGGCGCATCCGGATCGGTTACGACGATTCTCGTTATGATTTGCCGGTATTGAAGTGGACACAATCGAGTTTCATGCAGCCCCAAATGATGGTTCAGGATCGCTTTTTCTACGATCCTGTGGCTCACCGATATACGGTTGACCGGTACGCAGATGACACTGTGAAGCGTTACGGTGGAATCGATGCTGTCCTGATCTGGCCGACTTATCCCAACATGGGCATCGACAATCGCAACCAGCACGACATGATTCGCTGCATGCCCGGCGGAATCGCGGGTGTGCGCCAAATGGTCGCGGATTTTCATCGGAGAGGAATACGAGTGTTGTTTCCGATGATGATGTGGGACCAGGGGACTCGCGACCCTGGAAAATCTTGGCCTAGTGCGATCGCGACGCTGATGGCTGAAATCGGGGCGGACGGCATCAATGGCGACACGCAAGACGGAGTTCCACGGGCCTTCGTGGAAGCCTCGGAGCGCGTAGGTCACCCATTGGCGTTTGAGCCAGAGGGAGGTCCGCCTGATGAAGCTGTGACCTACAATGTCCTAACCTGGGGCCAATTCAAATTCCCTTTTGATCCGCGCGTTGATCGCTACAAATGGCTTGAACCAAGGCATATGGTGAATATTTCGGATCGTTGGAACCGCGATAAGACAAATGACCTGCAGTTCGCATTTTTCAACGGAATTGGGTGGGAGAGTTGGGAGAATATCTGGGGTATCTGGAACGGCATCACGCCTCGTGACAGTGAAGCCACCCGGCGCGTGGCGACGATCGAGCGCGGAATTGCCCCGTTCCTTGTAAGTATGGATTGGGAACCGTTTTTCCCGATGCTAGATTTTGGGGTATTTGCGAGTCGCTGGCCGTTGGGAGAAGAAACGGTTTGGACGATCATCAATCGCAACGAGTACAACATCACGGGGCCGCAAATGGAACTGCCGGTTGAGCAGGGGATGCATTACTTTGATCTGTACCACGGCCTGGAGCTCACGCCAGAACAACGAGGAGACAAGGCCATCCTAATATTCTCGTTAAGCGCCAAGGACTACGGAGCAGTTCTGGCCACCAAATCGCCCCTTACGGAAACCAGAAAAGAGCTAATGAGAAAGATGCAAACTCTCACCGCTACACCGCTGGCCAGCCTGTCGGACCGCAGGACCATTCTTAACCAACAAATGGTAGAGGCCGCCGCAACAAAGCCCCCGGCCGGGACTCCAGCAGGAATGGTCAAGATTCCCGAGGGCGATTTTCTTTTCAAAGTTCACGGCATCGAAATCGAGGGCTTCGATGACATTGGAGTAGACGTTCAGTATCCATGGGAAGATTCGCCCCGCCGCTACCATGAGCACGTCGTTCACGTGAAGTCGTACTGGATCGACAAATATCCGGTGACCAACGCTGAATTCAAAAAGTTTCTGGACGTAACGCACTATCAACCTACGGATGACTTGAACTTTCTGCGCGACTGGCAGAACGGAACGTACCCGGAGGGATGGGGAGACAAGCCTGTCACGTGGGTCTCTCTGGAAGATGCGCGCGCCTATGCTGCCTGGGCCGGCAAGCGGTTGCCTCGCGAATGGGAGTGGCAATACGCTGCCGAAGGTACCGACGGTCGACTCTATCCCTGGGGAAATGAATGGGACGCTTCCGCGGTGCCGGTTCCGGACAAAGGCCGCACGATGCGCGGTCCGGATGCCGTTTCCGCTCATCCAAAAGGAGCGAGCCCATACGGAGTCATGGATCTGGTTGGTAATGTGTGGCAATGGACGGATGAATTTCTTGACGAGCATACACGAGCTGGCATTCTGCGAGGCGGAAGCTATTACAAACCGCAGGGATCGATCTGGTATTTCCCCCAGGCATATAAATTGACAGAACATGGCAAACTTTTGTTGATGGCGGCAAGCATGGATCGCTCGGCGGCTCTGGGTTTCCGTTGCGCTCAGGACGCGCAGTGAGAAAACAAGAAGCGCGTCCCGGACCATGCGGAAAAGAATGCAGGTTAGGATAAAAGTAAAAACAGGAGGATAACGCGCCGTTCTTTTCTGCATTTCTCTTTGGGGGCGTTGGCCTTGGGCAGTCAAGGACAGGGAGTAGCCACTCGTAAGAGCGAGGCGCAGGCGAGGCTAGCTTCCTCGGGGCACCCCGTTTCAAGTCCGATTTACCAACTTGGCTGGGAAGCGCGTCTCGTGTCGCCGATTGTTTGCGGTGAGGGGGATCACAAAGACTACATACTGGAAGCCGTAGGCTGCGTCTGCGCGTTTTTCGACTACGACAATGACGCATGGATGGACATCTCCCTTCTGAGTGGTTCGTTCATCTTTTTGTATCGAATTATGTGCAGTTCGACCCCGCGCACATTCCGAAGCCGGGTCAAGAAGCTTATTGCAACTGGAAAGGTGGCCCCGTAAATTGCGGCCCGCTGGGCCTGCCGCCCGGTTATCACTCACTCTACTGAATCAATGGAGACTGGACGTTTACCGCTGTGAGTGTTCAGGCAGACGTTGACGGACTTCGCGGATCGCATGGCATGACGGTCGTTGCCGCAGACTTCGATGAAGACGCCTGGCCCGATATTTTTGTCGCCTGTGATTCGATGCCAAGCTTCCTGCTGGTGAACTAGCGGGATGGAACGTTTCATGAGGAAGATGTAATCTGCGGTGTTGCGCTCAGCGATGACGGGATGGAAGAAGCAGGAATGGGCGTCTGTGTGGGCGACTATGACCTTGACGGTCACTTGGACCTGTTCACGACACACTTCACCGATATGGCATCTAGGTCTTTTCCACAACAATGGCAAGGCTGAATTTGATAACACGATGAGGACCGCGCGGGTCGGGACGGTGAACCGTTTGATTTGCTGGGGAGCAGGGATCGTTGATCTCGACAACAATGAATTCCCCGATCTTTTCATAACCACCGGCAGCGTTTACCCGGAATTGGAGCGAACTCTTCCCCAGTAACCGAACAAAACTCCGCGCGTTGTTTTTCGAAACCTAGGCCATGGCAGTTTCGAGGAATTGATCGAAGAAGCCGGGCTGGGTGTCGCCGCCGCCCACTGCAGTCGCGGATGCGCGTTCGGAGATTTCGACAATGAGGGTGACATCGACATTCTCATCGTCAATCTGAGCGAACCGCCGTCACTTTTGGGCAATGATCTGAGCAATAGGAATCACTGGCTAAAAGTAAAACTGATAGGAACAAAATCGAATGGGAGTGCCATTGGAGCCAGGGTTTCGGCGCGCTACGGTCAGAAGATTCAAGCTCAGGAAGTTCTAAGTCAGTCCAGCTTCTATTCTGCAAGTGATCCGAGCCTGCATTTCGGTCTGGGAGCAGAAACTGCCACCGATCTCGAAATTCGCTTGCCAAGCGGCCTGCGAGAAACTCTGAAGGGCGTGCAGGCCAATCAAATTGTTGTGGTCAAAGAAGGAATGGGAATCGTTACGAACAAGAAACCGGCCAAGGGTTAAACCTGGCCACCTTTAGATCCCTCACACAGCCTGCCACAAGGAAAAAACAAGAGGAAGAAGTGAACCCACCCTAGCTGCTCACTTGCAAGGGGTGGGTCCCACCCGGCTAATCTGCCTAGCCGAGTGGGACGCCGTTGGGGTGAAAGTTAGAAGCTGAGGTGAAGCCCGAACTGGGCCGATCGCGGAAGGTTTTGTGACGTCGACTGACCAAATTGGGCGCTCGCCATATCGCTAACCGGTTGAGTGAGATTCACACGGTTGAAGATGTTGAAAATGTCCGCTCGGAATTGCAAACTGTAGCGCTCGAAGGTGAACACCTTCGCGATTTGCATGTTAACGTTAGCCAATCCGGGACCTATATAAGTATTGCGTCCTAGATTCCCCTCGCTTCCCAGGGATGGGATCGGGAATGCCGAGACAGAAGCGAAGCCCTTGATGAAGTCACTTCGGTTTGCGGTCGATACGGCTCCGGCTGCTGGTCGGTTCGGAGTATCGTAATCGTAGCCGTCGGCATTGAAATCGCCGCTACCGGGTTTCAGCCCGATGACGTTTCCGCTGGCATCGAAGATCGGACTAAATGCGGCGCTGGTATAGACGGTGAAGGGCAAACCACTTTGCAGAACCACGATGTTTGACATTCGCCATCCACCGAGAAGAGTCTTCCCGACTCCCTCCTTGAAGGGCGACGGCAAGTCCCAGAGACTGTCTGCGGTGAACCTCTTGGAAACATCAAAGTCCGACAAGCCATGCTGAGCCGGAATGTCGAGAGGATTGAAGACCGCCTCACCGTTGGCCGTTCCATTGTCGTTACTACTCATATCATCGGTTGATTTCCCGAACGTATAAATTCCCCTGAGCTGCCAGGAATGGCTCAGACGTTTGGTGAGCATAAACGTGCCATAGTCCGTCGGCAATGCCGATGGTGCGGCCATAAATGATCGCGCCGAAGAGTTTGGGTTCAAGCGGGTCTGAACGCCCTTGTTAATGATCAGATCGTCAGGGAAACGGTTCACGTCCGTTTGGATGTACAGATGATCGCTGTGCGTGCCGTTGTAATCAAGCTCGGCGACTAGGCCGTGCCCTAGATCCTTCTGTATCGCCAGCATCCAGATATGGGTACGCGGCTGATCAACATTCGGTTGTACGCCCGACGTAAGAGCGTTAATACCGACGATGCCTCCAGCGGGAGTCGTCTGAAACGAAATGTTCGGTACAGGCCAGACGGTTCCAGCCGAACTCCCGAAGCCATAACTGAACGGATGCAAAATGCTGTCCACGTTGAAGGATGGGTTGACCCAAGTTGGGGGATTGGCACGAGATGGGAACGACCAGGAACCATCCGCAACATTGCTATAGAAGAGTCCATACCCTCCTCGTACCGCCATTTTGCCGTTACCGAAAACGTCCCAGCCAAAACCGATGCGAGGCTCAAACCCCATGGGAGTGTTGTCGGTTACGTAGGCGTTATTGCCGCCCCGAACGGACATAACGCCGGTGGCCACCTGTTCGGCAAAATCACTGCCAGCACCAGGCGTAAAGAACGGCATTGGTGTGGTCGAACTATGGTTGTTCCCCCAGTGACCGAAGTAGTCGTATCGCAGACCGAGATTCAGCGTTAAACGCTTGGTCACTTTCCAATCGTCCTGGACAAATGCGCCGTAATACACCCAACGGAGCACATTGTAAAGGTTGGTGGCCAAGCCGCTGTTCGCCACTGTAAGTGCCGGTCCAGTCTGTGAAAAAGGTTCGTCCTGAGCAAAGTCGATAATATTGCTGAAGTTGAAAGTCGGCCGCAAGTCAACGTTTTCGAAGTTGTCGTCATCGTGATGGCGGTCAAAGTCGGCGCCAGCGTAGATGGTGTGCTTGCCGTGCGACCAGGTGAGCACATCGTGCCAATTAAAATTCTCGTGCACCCAGCCGTCGCCCCCCCAGTTAAAATACCCGGAATCGCCCGCGATGTACGCGACGGGAAGGTCCTTGAAGGTATCACTCTGCGTGTTCGGGACCCAGCCCACCGCCCGAACGAGCGTAAAACCCGCTTCGTTCAGAAGTGTCGGAGAAAAGGTGTGCGTCCAGTCGAGTTTGCCGTAAAAACCGGTATTCGGCTCAAAAATTCGAAGAGTCGGGTGGGGATCCGTTTGCTCTTGATTGGAATAGGTTCGGAAGAGGTCGAAGAACAGGCGGTTTGAGTCATTGATGTTGTAGTCCACGCGGGCATGATACTGATAAGCATTGTGGGTCGGGCTCTCCGAAATATTCGCCGTCCCAACGGCAGGCAAATCTGCGGGAAACGCCGAATTCGGATAAGAACCAGGATTTGCCGCTTCGACCTGGGCTACGGTGAGGATGTTCGACGTGGGATTAACTCCCGGTGGCGCCTGCTTGAAAAAGGCACTCGCAACACTGTTCGGGAAGTTCGACTCCACAAACTGCGCTAATTGGGGCGTCTCGACAGACACTATCTGATTCGTCGCATTCGAAGAAAGCAAACCAAAGGCGCCAATGAAAAAGAACAACTTATTCTTCAGGATGGGACCACCAAAAGTTCCCCCGAATTCGTTCCGCCGGAACACGGGCATTGCCCGGCAACCCGCCTCTCCAGGCGGGCAGTATTGAAAAATCGTTCGGGAGGTAAGTGTATTGTTTGTGAAATATTCGGAGAGCGAACCGTTAAAAGAATTGGTCCCCTGTTTGGTGAAGACCTGCACGTACGCGCCGCTGTAGCGGCCCTTGGAAGCGTCGAAGGTGGCCCCTGAAACGCGTACCGCCTCAATGAAGTCCGATTCTGGAGTCAAGTTCACAACGCCGTCACGGGAGGCGCTGTTCACACCAGAGCCGTCAACGTCGTACTCGTTGCTTTCCTGGCGCTGCCCCACAGCGTTGATTTGGTAAGCGGGTTCCTGCTCGAAACTGTCATTGTTGGCCGATCCGGAAGCAAGCGCACCGCCGCTGGGCATACCTGAACCGGTAATGCCAGGAGCCAGCTCGATCATGCTGGTGTAAATATTTCTTCCGAGCAAAGGCGCATTACCGATGGTCGTTTCTGAAAGTTCGCGCGTAGTGTTGCTCCTGTCAGTCTCAACTTCCGCTACCGTTGCTGTAACCTCGATGGAAGACGACTGCGTCGGCAATAACAGTGACGGATACAACGTCTTAACCTCGTTCGATTCGAGTTGCACATCCGTCTGAGTCCAGGTCTTGAATCCGGCCGCTTTAATTTCGATCGTGTAGACTCCTCCCGGCAAAGATGGGATGCGGAAATTGCCGCTCTCTGTGGTGACAGAAAATTTACTGACGTGCGTGGCCTGGTTGGTGACAGTCACATTTGCATTTGGAACTGTCCCTCCGGATTGTTCCACAACCACGCCCGTGAATCCGCTGTTGAATTGGGCAAATGCACCAGGCACGGCTATAAGAAAAAATAGCATGCATAGAGCAAGTGAAATTGCTGCTGATTTGAAACGAACTAAAAATGCCATCGAACCTCCTTGAAAATGTGCAAACTCACTTCTGAGCTGATTCAATACTTGGCCTTTGCTGCTCTTTCAATTTCTCGGACTGCTGCTGGCTTTCGAACCGGTCGATCAATGCCTGGCCCGCCGCTCGCCTTCCCGTGCGCAGATAGAGCCGCGCGAGTGTGTATTCCGCGTGCGCGTGGTTGGGATCCAATCGCAAGCACGTGACGAGATTTTGCTCCGCAAGTTTGGGAGACCCCTGCAAATACAGCTTGGAGAGTTGGTAGTACGAGTCAGCATAGGAAGGGTTAAAACGAATGGCTTGCTGGAAAGCGTGCTTGGCTTTCGCCTCAAGCCCCGGATCGGCTGGATGGCCTTCCTGTTGCTGGACTAGAATTTTGCCGAGGTAGTAGTGCATGTAATAGTTATCTGGGAAGTCGTGAGTAGCAGCCGTAAGCGTGGCCTCGGCCTCCTGCAACTGCCCCGCGTGTGCGTGAGCAATCGCCAGGCTAAGCAGAGCGACGCTGTTATCTTTTTGCAGCTGGCTGGCGTTGCGCAGACTTTCTTCCGCTTCCTCCAGGCGTCCCAGATTTACGAGAACGACGCCCTTCTGCACCAATAAGCGGTAAGAATTGGGGATATGCTCCAGCCCAACGTTGGCAGCTTCCAATGCCATGGGATAATTGTCATAGTCCACGCAGATTGTGCTGAAATCCAAATAATTATCTTCCCTTGCTGAATCCAGTTTCGCCGCCTGCCGCAGCGACTGCAGCGCCAGGCCAAGGTCACCATTCTTCTGAGCGACATTGGCCAAAAGATTCAAGGAGTCGCTGTCCGGGTTTGTGGCCGCAAGATCTTTCAGGATTTCTAGAGCTTCCTGCGAACGATTCATTTGGTCGAGCACGACCGCACGTTGGTAGGCGAGCCGCTCAAGTTGACTGTCCTTTGCACCAGCCTTATCCAATGCGGCCAAGGCCTGCGGGTTTTGCCCTAGTCGCGAATGCAACTCCGCCGCTTTCAAGTATTGGGAGGCTGAAATTCCGGGAATGCTGTCGAGACCGCTGAGCGCGGCTTTGGCCCTGTGCAACTGCTTGAGCTGGAATGCGGAATTCGCAAAGGATAGCAGGGCTTCCGGATAGCGGTATAGGAGGGGTCCAGACTGGTCTAGGAGCGACATTGCTTGCACGTAGTCGCCATTCTTCTCAGCGATCATTCCGAGAAAGAGATTGGCAACCGAACGTGACGCCACCGAAGCGTTCTTCAGTTTCTGAAATTCTGTCGCAGCCAGATCGTATCGGCCCACGTTGAAATAGATGACGGCGAGATTCTTACGAGCGGGAACGAACCCCGGATCAAATTGCAGGCTTTCCAGAAAATATTGCTTGGCCTGCTCGAAATCACCTTTCAGGCTATAGGTTGCCCCGGTAGCATTCAGTAGAAACGGATTTTGATAGTCGATCCCAAGGGCCATCTTAAATGTGGTAATTGCCTCATCCAGGTTCCCCTGTTTGGCAAGGGCGGCACCCGTGCGAAACAGTTTGTTTGCTTCCACGGAACGGGTCGCCAATATGTTTGAAGGGGTTTGGGACCTTAGACTGACGGGCCAAATCGCGGCGAGAAACAAACAAGTAATCCACACGCAGTCGCGGCGCAAACTGGAGCGGATACATCTAACATTGGGGGCCGAGATATATTCCGAGCGACCGACTGCGAACATTATCAGCACCTCCCACCCTAGCTCGCTAAATCAGTACCTGACAGGCCGCGCCTCGACTCGCGGTCAGGAGACGTCAAATAAAAACCAAATACACGAAGACCCTTGTTCACCTTTGACGTTTGTACGGTCCCCATTTTGGATCCTTGAGCAGTAGCCTAATTTAGCGTTAATTGAAACCTTCCAAGTAATTTTGCACCCCAAAGGACTTGAACGAATTAATAAGCTATAAATGCTGGCTGTTTTCATCCAAGTAAGCTGTCACAGAAAATAAAACGTTTCAATAACTCTTGTCAAGCATTATTTTTTGGGGCATCATAGTGCTGCTTTTGGTTTGTGAGTGGGACACGGCCCGATTCCCGGTTCTGGGAAGTCCTGATTTTTGGGATTGCCGAAATCTGAGTTAATCAAGATTCCATGGAAACGGCTTGTTGCATGTGCATCCGGCAAGAAGAAACAATGCCGGGAACTGATCGAGGAAATTACGGATAGAGTGGCGGCAACTCGACAGCCAGAGAAAGCGGGACTTTCATGTATCAACCGGAAGCTTACGCTATTGCACTGCTCTTCATGATCGGAAGCATGCTTTGCTGGGGCTCATGGGCCAACACGATGAAGCTGACTCCCGGTTGGCCTTTCCAACTATTTTATTGGGATTACGTGGTCGGAATTGTAATCGCGAGTTTACTGTGGGGCATGACTCTCGGCAGTCTGGGCGGGGGGCGACTGTCTTTTCTGAATAACATTAGCAGCGCCGATAGAGCCCATATTCTGTTTGCTCTCCTCGGGGGAGCTGTTTTCAATGTTGCGAACCTTTTGCTAGTTGCTGCGATCGAAATTGCGGGACTGGCCGTTGCATTTCCGATCGGCATCGGGCTGGCTCTTGTGGTGGGGGTGCTCCTAAACTACATCATTTCCCCCCAGGGCAATCCTTTTTTGCTCTTCGGAGGTGTCGTGCTGGTCGCACTTGCAATTGTTGTGGATGCCCTTGCCTACCGCAGACGGGAGATAACCAGTAAAGCTCTGGGTGCTCGTGGAATTCAGATCAGCCTGGCCTGCGGCATCCTTATGGGCAGCTTTTATCCGCTCGTCACGAAAGCAATCACAGGACAGAACGCCCTTGGCCCATATGCGGTGGCTTTTTTCTTCGCTCTCGGAGTCGCTATCTGCGCCGTACCTGCAAATTACCTTTTAATGCGCAAGCCTCTGACAGGAAGAGCTTCGGTCAGCATGAGCGAGTACGCGAAGAGCCCTGGAATTTGGCATTTCTGGGGAATTCTGGGTGGTGCCATTTGGTGCACGGGAGCTGTCCTGAACTTTGTTGCTTCTCACGCCCAAATCATCGGCCCCGCTATTTCATATGCGATTGGACAAGGGGCAACAATGGTTTCAGCCATCTGGGGAGTGTTCGTTTGGAAGGAATTTGCGAGCGCGCCAGCCAGCGCCCGAAAACTCATTCCTCTCATGTTTGGCTTTTTCCTGGTTGGCTTGGCTGCTGTTGCCCTTGCCCCCGTAATTTTTAAATGAGGGACGAGGGAGAATTTCGGAATAAGGCCCTGGCCTGACAGACTCATATGACTGGAATAGGAGTGACATGACAAAACGCCTTCTCGTTGTTGGAAGCATCAATCTTGATCTTGTTTCCGTGGCACCGAGGATTCCTGTTACGGGAGAAACCCTATTTGCAACCAGCTTTGCTACATACCCGGGAGGAAAAGGGGCCAACCAGGCATTCGCGGCCGCACGGCTTGGAACTACAGTGAGCATGATTGGAAAAGTCGGAAACGACGCTTTTGGCGCCGAACTGTGGGCCAACCTGCAATCCGAAGGCGTAGATACTACGGCCGTCGAAGTTGCTGCCACCTCTTCGGGAATTGCGCAGATTATTACCACGGATAATGGAGAGAATGTCATAGTTGTATCGTCGGGCGCCAATGCCCACGTCTCTCCTCGCGACCTCGAAAAACACTTAGACCTCATTCGTAGCTCAAGCATGATTTTGGCGCAATTGGAAATCCCGCTTGAAACGGTGGAGTGCCTTGGGGCCCTCGCCCACAAAGAGGGCATTCCTCTTATTCTCGACCCTGCGCCTGCTCGCCAGTTGCCCTCGTCTCTGCTCAAATGTGTAGAATGGCTTACGCCTAATGAATCGGAGACATGCTCCCTCTTGGGTCTCAAAGCACAGGGAGTTTCTCCCTATTCAATGGAAGAGGTTGCCGGCATGCTCTTAGAGGGCGGCAGCCGCAATGCTCTGCTCAAACTTGGTAAGCGCGGGTGTTATGTTGCATCCGCAGGTGGCAGACGGATATTTCTGCCCGCGTACGCGGTCGACGCAATCGACACGACGGCAGCCGGAGATGCTTTCAACGCAGCGTTTGCGTCCGCATTGCTCGAAGGTCATGATCCGGTTCGCAGCGCTTCATGGGCTTCCGCCGTTGCCGCTATTTCAGTGACTCGGCGAGGGGCGCAGCCATCAATGCCGACGCGGCCAGAAGTCCAAGTTTTCCTGAAAGAACGAGAAGGAGCTAGACAGCGAGTTTAGCCACAGAGCCAGACACTGATCGAAATTCCAAGCTTTTCCGCATACGTAAATATCCATATATCTTTGCATGTCTTTCGATCGAGGAGAAATCACACGCTCGCTAAACCAATTATTCCCCCTCGATTTTCGTGCTGGGGGTTTTCTGCAGCGCCTTTGGATTGACACAGTTCACTTCTTACGCGTCCGGCCCGCAAGGCTCGCCAGCCTTTTCTTCGAACTCTCCAGATGCAGAAAGTACTGGTTTCGCGGGATGAAATGTGGATAGGAAGACTCGCCAAAGAGCTTGCTAAACATATTCAAATGGCTTGCGAGCCGCCACACTACAATATACGGAACGGTGAACATGATAGTCTTCTGTGCGACTTCCCTCGAAGCGCGCCGCAGGAACGCGAGCGCTTCCTCAAACTCACGGAGAGACTTGACAGATGAAGTGAGAAGCGCGGGCATAACGTGCAGGGGTTTTCGTTTTTGAAACCTTTCATTCAGCAACTCTCGGAGTTTTCGTGTGCGCGTGAAAAGAGCAGTAGGACCACATCCATTTCAACTCCGCTGAAGGGAAAGAGGGATATGAACGCACTCAAACTGTTGCTAGTGTGCACCTCCTTGGCTCTTCTGTTCATCGTCGGCCCTTCGCTTGCGCCGACTGCTTCCTGCCCGGCCACCGCTGACTGGCAGACAACGCTGCAGCAGCGCCTGCCAGTCTACGGACACCGGAATTGGATCATCGTTAGTGACCCGGCTTTCCCGGCTTACTCGCAAAACGGCATTGAGATGATCGTTGCGAACCAGGATCTGGCCTCAGCCTTGAACTACGTGGCCCAGGCCATCTCCTCGTCTAAGCATGTGCGAGCCACCGCCTTCTTGGACCAGGAACTTCAATTTGTTCAGGAAAAAGGACTACCTGGGAGTCACGCATTTGCGGCAGGAAATCTCCACTGCATTTGTCAAGAACAACTTGTCGAGTATCCCTCACTCCGAAGTTTTATCCAAAATTGACGATGCAGGGAAAGCCTTTCGCGTCCTGTTCACCAAGACAAACACGACGATCCCTTACACCTCTGTCTACATGGGCCTGGATTGCGGTTACATGACCGATGAAGTCGAAAACAAGATCAGAAAGGCAGTTGCATCCGCAAACAAGCAAGTGAGTCCATGCACTAACGTCCAGGATGTTTGTTGATCGCGCAATATCGCGATGAACTTGGACTGATTCGCGCCTAAATAATTAGAAACCATCACTTACGAGCCGAATCTTTCCGACAGAGTTGCACTGGGAGTTTGAAGGATCCCTGGAGCGGAGAGCGAATTACCTTGCCGCCGCAACTTTTCTAGGACTCTTTCTTGCCGTGCGGGGCATTCTCGATACACTCCAAGACGAATGCTCCAGCGGGAGGACGGAGTTACGGAGCTTGAGTTCTGTGTCCAACACCAGGCGCTTCGGGCTGCCTTTGCGGCCTTTAATGCGCTCCAGGAGCAGATTCGCGGCGGTGGCGCCGAGCTGGTAGCTGGGCTGATAGACCGAAGTGAGCGCTGGGCTCGTATACTCGCAGAATTCCAAGTCATCGAACCCGACTAACGAGATCTCTTCCGGGCAACGAAGGTCAAGCTCATGAATGGCGTGAAGGACGCCCAACGCCATCAGGTCGTTGCAGGCAAAAATAGCAGTCGGACGGGGCAACATGCGCAGAAGACGTCTCGCGGCCTGAAATCCGCTGCGTGTATCGAACACCGCTTCTTGCACGAATTCCGCAGGAAGTGGCAGATTCGCTTCTTTGAGTGCTTTCCTGAAACCTTTTAAGCGTTCGACGGAGTTGGCAAGAAGAGAAGGTCCGGTGATGACCGCTATGTGACGATGGCCCGACTGAATCAGGTGCTGGGTCGCGCGATATGCGCCCAGTTCATTCGCCACGACGACCGAGTCGCCCGTCCAGCCGTCGGGACGGCGGTCGATGCAAACAACCGGCGGGATGCCAGCTGTGCCGGGCTTGAGACTGGAAGCAATGTCACTGCCGGCTGCCGGAATAATCAGAAGGCCCGCGGCCCGATAGGAACGAAGTTCATTGAAATAGAGGGATTCCTTGGCGGGATCGTTATCGGTATTACAGAGGATCACCCGGTAGGAATGCTTGAACGCAACGTCTTCGGCGCCGCGCACGAGGCCTGGAAAGAAGGGATTGGTAATGTCCGGGATGATCATGCCGATCATCCGCGTGCGATTCGTACGTAACCCTTGAGCAAGTGCGCTCGGCTGAAAGCCCAGGTTGCGAATCACTTCGAGCACACGTTCACGGAGTTTTGGTCGCACAGGCGCGGTGCCATTGACCACGTGCGAAACCGTGCCTATGGAAACGCTAGCGCGTTCGGCGATCTGCCGCATTGTTACAGGAGCTGTCATATTCTAGAACTTCTCATTATATGTCAGTCGCGGCGATATGCAACGCAGTGCGACCGCTTCCGTAAAACGGTTCAACGTGCGTCCTGTACGAGGCGGAAACCCAGCGCGCCGGAACGATCCATGCTTCCCGCCATCAACAAGAGTTTGCTATGTTCCGTCAATTTATATGGCTGGGAGAAATACCAGATCGATCCCTGCGGCTTGTAATAGCTTCCGCCTCGCAGAATGCCGGCTCGTGTATGCTCGTCAAGAAATTCATCCGTCCATTGCCAGACGTTGCCGACAAGATCCATCACTCCAAACGGGCTGGCGCCTTTGGGATGCGCATCGACCGGATCGGGACCGCGCATCGTGCGGCTCTTATCCGGCTCGGGAACGGCGGTTGCGTCCCACTGGTTGCCCCAAGGATAGAGGCAGCCATCCGTGCGTTGCGTCGCATAATGCCATTCCCATTCGTGCGGCAGGCGCTTCGTCGAGATAACGGTCGACGATGTACTTGCCAGCAACAGAATCATATAAGAAGCGGTCCTGCACCATCATCTTCGGCTGCATGAAACTGGACTGCGTCCAGAGCAGTTCCGGGATTTCGTAGTGCGCGCCATAGTAGCCAATTCGGATGCGGCGCTCGTTACGCCAGTGCATAATGTCCTTCAACCAGATTTGGTGGTCTTCAGGAGTGCAAGGCTTGTAGCTGCCTTCCCAGAGACCCTTCATGTTCAAGCAATCATGGCTTTTAGAGGACAAAACATCAGAGAAAGAAGAAGCCGGGTTTTCACATGCGCTCCATGACCTAGTGCGTGGAGTGCGCCAAACCGGCGCGATTACAAACCGTTTCAAAATAGTTGTCTAGTCCATGGACTCTTGCATTATATTGTTGACGCTTCGTCCATCTGAGATTGTGTTCCCTGCCTTTCTGGCACGCACTGTATGTCCTCAACCATGATGTGTTTGATACATTCTACGGGATTAAGCGTGTTCCGACCGTGGAGAAATACTTCTGTAGACCTCATCCGTCCGGCAATCGGAAGCCAAAGGATGCGAGTCAGGCAGTTTAAACTAAGTGGCGCAAAAACCAAGGCGCGGAAGTCTTCTGGTACACACGAATCCAGCGGTTGCGAACTCCGAGGAATAGGTGCCGCCACTCCAATCAATCACTTCCAGTCCTGCGCGATGGGCTGTTTCCGTGATCGCTGCGGCTCCACGCTAGGTCCGGTGGCCGCACCACATGTAGTATTCGTCGAGTGGCCCGAGATTCTCCCCGACGGGAATAGCGCTAGAGCCTGTCGTGTCGATGGCAAGTGAGGCTACGCCTGACTTCCAACTCGCCATGCGCTCCGCGAAGAAGGCGATCGCTTTGCAGCCCACGCTTGCCGCCGCTTGCGGTGTGCTGGCAAAACTGTACATGGAAAACGGGCAGTACCAGGAAGCGATTGAGCAGTGCAGGAAATCTCTGAGCAGCGATCCCAAGGATCTAACCGCAGTGTACCGCCTGATTCAGGCGTTGCGGAAAACCGGGCAGAAGCAAGAAATTCCCGAGTTGCTTCAGCGCCTGGCCCAGCTCCGCGAACAGGCCACGCAAGATGAACGGGAACGTTATCGCTACAAGCTATTCGAAGATGACACGCCCACCAAGCAGCCGGCAAAGCCCTAGGCGCTCTACATTCTCTTTTTTGTGGTTTTCGCCTGAAGTCCGAGAAAATGTTTACTCGCATTGTCCTTCGGGCGATAATTGACATCTGACATTCACATTATCAAGAAAGGGAAATCTGTCGGAATGACCTTTTCGCGTCGCACGTTTATGCGATTTTCCCTGGGATCAGCGATCTCATTGACGGCCGAACGACTGCTGGCGCA
>Ga0208819_1000305_pt1 | contig 41256 bp, 46 predicted proteins | sample June2015DPH_11_1_3_FD_184707 | JGI IMG/M metagenome (GOLD analysis project Ga0208819, IMG submission 184707) | Peatland microbial communities from SPRUCE experiment site at the Marcell Experimental Forest, Minnesota, USA - June2015DPH_11_150... | ecosystem: Environmental > Terrestrial > Soil >...
AGGCAGGGAACACACTACAAAAAGGGTTCTCTGACCCAGGTGAAAACTCAAGTTCTCCTGCCTTCCTCTTGAATGAGTAAAACCCCATTCTTTTAGACTCTATAACACAAATGATAAGTAGGAGGTGAAGTCATCATCCCCTTTTCTGAAGATAACTTCCTGTAGTCATCAAGGTGAAAACTCGTATCACTATATCATATTACAGGTGATAACCCTCAAAAAGAGAATTTTCACAATTTCATTTCATTATTGACAAAAGAATCGCTTTATGGTTGACTTTCCTATACGGATCAAAATAGGGAGGCGATATGGTTACCAGAAAGGACTCGATTGTCTTCACTCCAGGACGTATCGGACAGCTCGAAATCAAAAACCGTTTGCTTCGTTCGGCCACATATGAGAATGCAGCCACAAGGGAAGGTGAGGTATCCGACTTTTTGGTCGATCTTTATCGCACCCTGGCCAAAGGAGGTGTGGGTCTGATAATCACCAGCGTTGCTAGTGTTTACTCCAAAGCGCCACAGATGCATTTTGGGATGAGAGCGGGTTCGGATTCTTTCATACCAAGTCTCAAAAAGATCCCGCGTGTGATAAGGGAAAGTGCCCCGGACTGCAAGGTAATGCTTCAGTTGGGCCACCCTGGAAGGCAGGTCATCAATCGAGAAGACGCTATCAAGTTATTACCGGTGCTGCCACAGGCCTTTTTAGCTTACATTCAAAGGCATCCCGAGCTCATGCTCCTTCTGGAAGAAGCACCCCATGTGGTGGAGCCTACTGCCCCATCCGCAATCTACGACGCTACCTTTGATCGGACGCCAAGAGCGTTGACCTTTGAGGAAATTGAAGAAATCATCGAATCATTTGCCGAGGGCGTGCGGCGGGCCCAAGAGGCTGGTTTCGATGGGGTTCAGCTTCATGCGGCTCACGGCTATCTTCTGAGTTCTTTTCTGTCACCACGAACCAACCAGCGCGAGGATCAATACGGAGGCTCGATTGAGAATCGGACCAGGATTATCAAAGATATCTATCAATGCGCTCGGAAAAAAGTGAGTGAGCCTTTCCCCATCCTTATTAAGATAAACACCACTGATTTCCTCCCCGCCGGTATGGACCTTGCTGAAGTGGTCCAGGTGGGAAGAGCGTTAGCGGAGATCGGTTTCGCCGCAATTGAAGCCAGTGGTGGAATGTGGGAAGCCGTGACCCGCAAACAGGAGGAACTAGGCTGGCCCCCTGTAATTCTGCCCGAGGCGCGGACTGGCATCAAGGCCCAGGACCAAGAAGCTTACTTTCTACCGGGCGCCAAAGCGCTCAAAGAAAAGACGAACGCGACGATCATATTAGTGGGTGGGCTGAGGTCGTTCAGTAAAATAGAGGAAGTCTTAACTTCCAAAGTGGCTGATTTCGTCTCAATCTCCAGGCCTCTGATTCGCCAGCCTGATCTTCCTAGCCTCTGGCGCTCTGGAGAGGGACCCGACAAGGCGGAATGTATTTCCTGCAACGCCTGCCTGCCGGTAAGCAATGCTCGACTGGCCTGTAGGGTAAAGAATCCATAGGCGTGGCCGAAAGAATTGGGCGATTTCCTGCGCGGCGTTTTGCCTAGATGTAGAACACTGGTTGGGGGAGGCTGGGGACGGTTCCCGAATAGTTAAACTAATCTAAATAGTTAGAAGTTAATTATTCGGATATTGGGACGAAAGAATTAAGATAGACGATGTTGTTTTAGGAGATGGTTAAAGATGCCAAGAGCAGCGAGGGTCGTCTTCGCATCAATGCCTTATCACATCATTAGCAGAGGGAATACAGAGGCAGAGGGCATCTAGAAGGATATGTTTGTTCGAACAGAGATAAGGAAGAACAAGAGATAAGTGAGAGGATGGCTAAGGGGAAGCATCCCCAAATCCGTGATAGATAAAAAACAATAAAATTGACATTAACATTTTAATCGGTTATTTTTTTAACAATTATTCTATAACTTCCTGGGGAGCAAAAAAATGGGTTCCTTTTTCTCAAGTCAAATATTTTTTAATATTTCTATGGCACTCTATATCATCTGTTTTTTAGGTTATCTCATCTTTTCGACCTCACGAAGTAAAATACTCGGAACCCTCTCCACCTCTCTACTGGTCATTGGACTTATGATCCACTCTATAGGCCTTGTGGCTCGGTGGCTGGAAACACATCAGACGGGTTATGGCTATGTTCCCTTATCCAATATGTATGAATCCTTGATCTTCTTCTCCTGGACCATTGTTTTGATCTATCTGATTCTCGAATTCAAATACCGGCAGAAGATCATAGGGATTTTTGTCACTCCCTTTGCTTTCCTGGCGATCGCCCTGACCTCCATCGTCCCTGGCATTGACGCAAAGATCACCCCCCTGATGCCCGCCCTTCAGAGCAATTGGCTGACCATCCATGTGACCACCTGTTTTTTTGGATATGCTTCTTTTGCCGTATCCTTTGGAGTCAGCATCCTCTACTTGATTCAGGATAGAAAAAGTGGCCAAAATGAAGGGGGTTCAAAATGGTTGCCTTCGACCCCTATCCTGGATGAGATCAATTATAAATCCATTGTGATCGGTTTCCCCATGTTGAGTTTGGGGATCATTACGGGTGCTGCATGGGCTAATTATGCGTGGGGAAGCTACTGGAGTTGGGATCCTAAAGAGACCTGGTCTCTGATCACCTGGTTCGTTTATGCTGCTTTTTTACACGCTCGGTTTACAAGAGATTGGAAGGGAAGAAAGACAGCCATTCTGTCGATTGTTGGATTTGCTGCCGTCTTATTTACCTATTTTGGCGTCAATTACATTATTTCAGGACTCCATAGTTACGCTTAGGCGGTTACAACCGATAGAGCTCCTCATCATATATATGGACCCAGTTCTTTTTTAAAACCTGCGTTGCCTCTTCCATTTTATCCACACCCACAATGAGAACTGTTTTTTCCCCTGTTCCGAGGCAGGTATAAAGATAATTGACATTAATAGAAACTTTTTTAAGGGGTTTTAGGACAGCGTTCAAACCTCCTGGATGATTAGGTGTCTCTACCGCTAACACATCGGTAATCTTTATAGAATAACCGTGGCTTTTTAATACATTCGCTGCTTTTTCAGGGTCGTTCGCCACAAATCGAATAGCACTGATATCTGCGGTGTCGGCAACACTTAAGGCAATGATATTGATGCCGTTTTCACCTAAATATTCACTCACTTCGGAGAGTTTTCCAGGGACATTTTCGAGACTGACAGAGATTTGTTTTACCGACATGGCTCCCTTCCTCCTAATTATTCTAGATAGTCGAATCCCAATTGCAGAGCGGTTTTATTGGATTTTAAGACCCCTGGATTTCGATTTCCAAACGTGTCTTTCAGTACATGAAGCATAGTGTCCAAGGAAACCAGACCAGACTTCTTGGTAAAGGCCCCCAACATAATCATATTCGACACTTTATTTCCGGGAAGCTGTTTAGCCAGATCATTCACTGGAATTTCATAAATCTCTAAATCCCCCCGGATGGGCCTTGACTCAATCATGCTCGAATTTAAAAAGATAGTTCCTCCTGATTGAACCTGGTTCTGAAACCGAAATAACGAAGGCTTATTCATCAAAACGGCAAACTCAGGTTCCGAAGCAACCGGCGAGGCAATCTCTTCTGTAGAGATAACGACGGTGCAATTGGCGGTCCCTCCCCTCACCTCGGCTCCATAAGCAGGCAAACAGGTGACATTTTTCTTCTCATACATCCCAGCGATCGCCAGGAGGTAACCCATCATGATCACACCTTGCCCGCCAAATCCAGAAAAAATCGTCTTAATGAGCATCTTTTTTATCTCCGGTGATATCTTTTAAAACTCCGAGAGGGAAATGGACGGACATCACCTCGTCGATCCATTTACAGGCTTCAACAGGCTCCATCTTCCAGTTGGTAGGGCAAGGCGATAAGACCTCGACGAGTGAAAACCCATATCCTTCCATTTGAACGCGAAAGGCTTTCGCAATTGCCTTTTTCGTCTTCAAAATATTAGCAGGGCTATTGACGGCTGTCCTTTCAATATAGGCACTGCCCTTAGCCACAGCGATCATTTCACTGAGATTGATCGGAAACCCATCCCTTCTTTCTTTCCTCCCCCCAGGTGAAGTAGTGGTGTGTTGGCCCAAAATCGTCGTCGGAGCCATCTGCCCGCCTGTCATTCCATAAACTCCGTTGTTGACAAAGATGGTGGAGAAGTTCTCTCCCCGAGAGGCTGCATGGATGGTCTCGGCTGTCCCGATGGCGGCAATATCCCCATCCCCTTGATAGGTAAAAACGACTCGATCTGGCAGCGCCCTCTTCATCCCGGTGGCCAATGCCGCGCCTCTCCCGTGGGAGGCCTCCCCCATATCAATGTCAAAATAAAAGTATGCTAATACCGCACACCCTGCTGGCGGGATACCAATAATTTTTTCCTGGAGGTTCATCTCATCGATAACCTCCCCAATGATTCGATGCAGGAGGCTATGTCCACATCCTGGGCAATAATGGAAGGGGGTTCTTTTGAGAGACTTTGGTCTTGAAAATACCTTCTTCATCTAAATTATCCTAATCTCTTTTGATAATAGTAGCTGGAGATGACCCTCGAAATTTCTAAAGGGGTGAGAATAATCCCTCCTGGTCTGCCATAAAAATGAACCTCTCCGTTTCCTTCAAGGGCTAATTTGACATCTTCAATCATTTGACCCATATTCATTTCAAATACAAAAAAGTGTCTTACTTTTTTCGTAAATTCCTTGATGGCCTTATAGGGGAAAGGCCAAAGAGAAATGGGTCGGATGAGTCCCACTTTCAGCCCCTCCTCTCGCATCCTCTTGATCGCCCCTTTTGCGATTCTGGCTGCGATCCCAAAGGCAACAACCATCAATTTAGCGTCATCGGCAAAGGATGTTTCCCATCTCACCTCTTCTTTCATGATCCTTTCATATTTCCTCATCAATTTCCAGTTATGCTCCTCTTCCTCAAAGGGGTCTAAAATGAGTGATCGAATAAATCGACTGGGTCTTCCTTTGGCGCCTGTCAGAGTCCAATCTTTATGGGGCAACTTCTTGATTTGAACCTCGGGGGGTAATTCAACAGGTTCCATCATCTGTCCGAGCATTCCATCTCCAAGGATAATGACAGGAGTCCTGTATTTATCGGCGAGATCAAATGCTTCATAGGCTAAATCGGCAAGTTCTTGGCAGGAGTTGGGAGCCAGGACAATGGTGCGGTAATCCCCGTGTCCTCCTCCTCTTGTGGCCTGAAAATAATCAGATTGGGATGGAGCGATGTTACCCAGACCTGGCCCTCCCCGGCTCATATTGACGATGACCGCTGGTAACTCCAATGCAGAAAGGAAAGAAATGCCTTCTTGTTTGAGGCTAATTCCGGGCCCTGAAGAGGAAGTCATCGCTCTCCCTCCAGCCATGCTGGCACCGATTACCATATGGATAGAGGCAACCTCGCTTTCTGCCTGGATGAACACCCCTCCATCCAGGTTGGAGAGCCTTTCAGACATATATTCAGGAATCTCATTCTGGGGGGTGATGGGGTATCCAAAATAAAATCGGCATCCCGCCCGGACGGCTGCTTCTGCGACGACATGATTCCCGCGCATCAATACTTTAGGCACGATACACCTCGATGGCAATTTCTGGACATGCGATAGCGCAGAGGCCACATCCTGTACATTTTGTCCCCTCTTTTTTCAAATGTTTTTCAATAAAAAGAGCGGGATAGTATCCCTTTTGATTCATTCGGTCAGAAGATTCGATCAATCGATGGGGACAGACAGAAATACATAATTTACAGTCTTTACATAATTCTAAATCGATTTCGATCATCCCTGTTGCCAAAACTTTCCTCCAAAAGTGTGAGATTTCAGAAAAAGTTCGAAATCTCTGATTATATAGATTATGAAACGATTACACAGATAAGAAATGCATTGGAAATAGAGAAAATCCATTTAATCATATTTGAAATCTGTGTAATCAAGAGAGCATAAAGTAGTTTTTCAGACCTCTCAATGTAATATCTTGACCAAGTAAATAATTTATTATAAAGTTTAATATCTTTAAAATCAATGCATTTAGAGGTCGTCATGGATCCTTCATTAAAACGCCTGGATAGAGAACCAAAACGCCTGATTATGATTGGAGGAAAAGGAGGTGTGGGAAAGACCACCTGTGCCTCTGCCATTGCCCTCCATTTCTCCCTTCAGGGGAAAAAGACTTTAATCATTTCAAGCGACCCCACCCCTTCCCTTTCAGACATTTTTGAGATGGAGATTGGCGATCAAGAGAAACCCATTAAAAATGCAAAAGACTTATATGGAATTGAGATCAGTTCCGATGTCGTCTTGAAAAAATGGAAGGACCGATTTGGACCAGAAATCTATGAAGTCGTTTCATCTTTTACATCACTCGATTATGATTTTGTTGATTATATTGGAGGAGCACCTGGAATTGAAGAGGAATACATGCTCAATTACATTCTGGAGTTGGTCGAAGGTGCGCAATACGATTTAGTCGTCTGGGATACTGCCCCTGCCGGCCATACCTTGAGGCTTCTCCATCTTCCCCAGATATTTCTTAAACATCTTGAAGCAGCCACAAAATTCTATATGAATCTATACAGTTATTTTGAAAAGTTAAAGGAAAGTGTGAAGCTAAAAAAGGGCAAGCGTTCTTTATTAGAAATTATAAGCGGGTGGGAGGATTTGGCAGAAAAAGTGGTCAATTTTATTCGGGACCCACAAAAATCTGACTTCATCATTGTGACCATTCCCGAAGCTCTCGGCGTTAGACAGACGGAGAGGATCATTAAAGATTTCGATGAATATGAACTCAAGGTAAACCACTTGATCGTCAATTATGTGATCCAGGAGGCAGATTGCAATTTTCATAAAATTAGAAAGGAAATGCAGCAAAATTACATTCAGATATTGAAGAATCAATATTCTCACAGGATTGGATTGATAGAGCTCCCTCTTATGCCACAGGAGGTTAAAGGTGTGGAGAGGATCAATAAAATTTCAGAGATTCTTTTTAAGGAGGTATAGCAATGACCGTTCTTTCCAACAGAGCAAAAAGCCTAAAACCCTCCCCTACTCTTGCCATCAATGCTAAAGCCAAATCAATGCAGGCTCAGGGCATTCATGTCATCAGTTTTGGTGCAGGGGAGCCTGATTTTGATACTCCTGAGAACATCAAACAGGCTGCAAAAAAAGCTCTTGATGAGGGTTTCACAAAATATACACCCGTTGGAGGCATTGATGAGTTAAAAGATGCAATTATCAAAAAATTCCATAGGGATAGTGGTTTATCCTATAAGAGGTCTGAAATTTTAGTTTCATGTGGAGGCAAACATTCCTTCTACAATTTAGCCCAGGCTATTTTCGATCAAGGGGATGAAGTCATCATCCCTGCTCCCTATTGGGTCTCCTATCCTCCTATGGTGGCACTGGCAAACGCCACGCCAGTGATTGTTGAAACGAGGGAGAAGAATGATTTTAAGATCACACCAGAAGAATTGAAAAAGGCCAATACTCCGAAGACAAAAGCCTTGATCATCAATAGTCCGTCCAATCCAACAGGAAGTGCTTATACGAAAAAGGAATTAGAAAAGATTGCAGAAATTGGGATTTCAAAAAACTTTTTCGTTATCTCGGATGAGATCTATGAAAAGATTGTCTATGATGGTTTCCAATTTACAAGCATTGCTTCTCTAAATGATGAGATAAAGAAAAGAACAATCATTGTCCATGGAGTTGCTAAGACCTATGCCATGACAGGATGGAGAATTGGTTATACCGCAGGATCCGAAGAGATTATTTCGGCCATGAATAATATTCAGAGCCAAAGTACCTCTAATCCCACCTCCATTTCCCAGAAGGCCTCTGTAGAGGCCCTTATCGGTCCACAGGATGAAGTGGGAAGGATGGTGGCGGCCTTTGGCCAGAGGCGAAATTATATCGTAGACCGTTTAAATAAGATCCCAGGGGTTTCTTGTTATAAGCCAGTGGGGGCCTTCTACGTCTTTCCAAATTTTTCGTCCTATTATGGAAAGTCCTATCAAGGAAAGAAGATTGAAAACTCTACTCACTTAGCTGATTTTTTCTTAGATGTGGCAAGAGTGGCCGTTGTCCCAGGAGTTGAATTCGGAGCCGACCCCTTTGAAAGACTTTCCTATGCCACTTCTATGGAAGACATTAAGGAAGGGTTGAATCGAATTGAGGAGGCCCTTAAAAAACTCTCTTGAAATAATCATTCAGGATGGAGCGGTGGTCGAAGGCGATTTCATCGGGTAGGTTTGATTCATTGAATATCTTGTTCAGGTTTGGGTACTCCTGGAGATCTTCTCCTTTTCTTTTACTTTTGCTGAAGTTTTGAAAGTTAGAATTTCTAAGATAGCTCTTTTCGTGTTATCTCTTTTCGGTCAGTTCAAGATAGATGATTTCGACAAGGCTCATCCAGCGCATGCCTCCAGGCCGGTCTTCGATATTGAAGATCTTCTTGACGTGCTCCAGGTCCTTTCCTTCTTTCAGCAAGGCCTGAATTCTGATCTGTTTTTCTTCGACGCTTTGAATCACACTCAGGATGTCTTTCTTCGTAGCCAGGTCGCCGTGACCGTGGACAAATATCTCAGCATCCAGGTTCAGAATGGCCTTCAAAACTTTGACCAAACCGAAGGAACTTCCATTTTTGTGGCGGTGGATGAGCGGGTCTCGACCGATAAAGAGGAGGTCACCGATAAAAGCTACTTTTTCATTAGGAAAATAGACGATGGCATCACCGTCCGTATGGGCCGGGCCGAAATAGAAAAGATCGATGCGCGTGCCTCTCAGGATGCCACCAAGATAGAGGCTGAGTTTCTCGGAGAAAGTAATATTTGGAAGATAGGCACGCTCCCGAACCGATTGAAAGGCCTTGTCCATATGGGCACGGGTCTTCTCATGGGAAATAATATTTGTCCCCTGCGGGAAACCCACCAAGCCGTTGACATGGTCGCCATCGCTATGGGTGAGAGTGATGTAGCTGATGGGATGAGGCGTCAACTTCTTGATTTCCACAATCATCTGCTTGGCTGCATCTTCGGTCATCTTGGCGTCGATAGCCAGGACCTCCTTTTCACCGATGAAAAAGCCGGTGTTGGCCCCCATCCCGCCTTTGAGTTGATAAATGTTCCCCTTGACATTCTGGACAGAGATTGGCGGGACTTCCTGCTTCAGTGGCTGTGCCTGCTGCGAAGTTGGTTGCTGGGCCAAAATCGGGGAAATAAGCCCCAAAAGAAGAAGACAGGAAATAACATAGGCGAAAGAGCGCTTCATTGAGAGTTCCCTCCTCAAATTTAGATTTATTTCCCAACTGATTACCAATCAAAATCTACACACTTTAAAAAAACCTGACTGATTACCAATCAAAATCTACACACTTTAGAAAAACCTGTCAATCGCTACTTCCAGGAAAAAGTGTTGAGTAATGGTGGATATAAGAAAAGAATTTTCGAATTTTGTCGAATCTCTAATAAACTTTTTTGAAATAATCATTCAGGATTAAGCGGTGGTCGAAAGCGATCTCATCGGGCAGGTTCGATTCATTAAAGATTCCAATCTCTAATGCGTCATCCTTAGCTTTAGGTTTCCCCTTCCCTTTTGCAATATAAACCGTTGAAATGCTGTGATGTCTTGGATCTCTTTTAGGATCTGAATAAGTATGAAATTGTCTGATTAATTTTACATCTAAATTTGTTTCTTCCTTTGCTTCCCTCACGGCAGCCTCTTCTAAAGATTCGCCATAATCTACAAATCCCCCCGGAATGGCCCAACCAAAGGGTGGGTTTTTGCGTTTGATTAAAATGATTCCCTTTGATTCGATTTCAATGATGATATCGACTGTGGGGATAGGGTTTCTATAAACCTCAACCTCATTTTTACATTTTGGACATTGAATGGCTTTTGTTGCCATCCTATTCACCCCTTTTACATCCCGCTCCTGTCATTCCCGTGCAAACGGGAATCCAGACAAAGGTTAAGAATATATGGATTCCTGCTTTCGCAGGAATGACAAGTAGAAAGAATTCTATGCCCTAATCGCTTTGCTTCGTCTTTAGTAAATATTTTCTCAACATATCAAGAGCAATAATTGCAGCCCTTTCTCGAACCATCCAAAGTTCACCGCCTAAGGAATATTCTTGATTCTCTATTCTGGCAGAAGTTGAAAGGGAATAATAGGTTTCTATCCGATATTCTCCCTCCCCTTGTTTCTCCGCAATTTTCCCAAACATGGCAAGTCCAAAATCCGTTTTAAACTCATTTCGAGCTTTTTGGGCTAATGAATCCGTGAACCATTTTGAATCCTTCTTGAGAAATTCGGACTCTTTTAAGGACAGATTAAGATACTGCCTTTGGGAAGTTTCAGAAGAAAGAACGATCCCCTGAATAAAAGAGTTACTATTCGTACTCGTCAATTTCTGAGATATGATCCCTCCAGTAAAAGTCTCAACCACAGATAATGTGAGGTTTAACCTCTCCAACTCCCTGGCAATATTTCCCTGTAGGGTTTCATTATCCACCCCATAGATCAGGATGCCGAGTCGGTTTCTGATCTCTTTTTCCATTTTTTGTATCAGGTTTGCAGCTTCCTCAGGATTATCGGCTTTAGCCGTAATTCTAATCCTAATGTCCCCAATTGAAGCGAGCGTCCCCACTGAAGGATTCCTACTCTCCTTCATCAGATCTTTGATTTGAAGGCCAATAGCGCTCTCTCCAAGGCCACAAGCACGCAAAACCTTATACTTGATGACCTGTTGCTTGATTTCGAATCGTTTTCTTAGATAAGGGATGACTGTATTTTCCATTAAATATTCCATCTCTGGAGGAACTCCAGGGATGGAGATGATTGCCCCATTTGAGGTTTCTACAATAAACCCAGGAGCCGTTCCTTTGGGGTTTTCGATGGGGATAGCCCCTTCCGGGATATAGCCCTGTTTTCGATTGCTCTCAGCCATTCGAAAACCCCGCTTTTTGAAGAGGTCTTCGATTTGGTCCATGAGATGTGGTTGAAAGGTGAGAGGCCGTTGGAAGACCTCTGCAATGGCTTCTCGAGTGAGATCATCTTCAGTGGGACCGATGCCACCTGTGGTGATAATGATCTGGGATCGGGTGATCGCCTCTTTGATGACCTCTTTCATCCGTTGGAGATCATCTCCAACCGTTGTGGTCTGGACTAATTCAATTCCATTTTCTGCAAGTCGTTTAGCAATGTAAGAGGAGTTTGTATCGACGATTTGACCGAGAAGGAGCTCAGATCCAATGGCAATGATTTCAGCTTTCATTTTTATAAAGAAAAAAGCACCACACGCGTTAAAAGTACTTTCGCTAATTATTTAGGAATCGTCTTCCCGTACCTTTAGGACCTAACTTGCCCATTTGGGATATTGTTTGAGAACTAAAAATTATCAAACCAGGCGTTTATTGGCAAGCAAATTTTTGAATGGATTCCCTCCCCATTTAATCTAAAGCAAGAGAGCAGATCGATGGTTATGATGGCCGCAAGCAAGAATCGGGAGCGTGTCTCTCTTGACAATATTTTAATTTACCTCTATATTTTTCCATCGTCATTAAAATTTTAATTCTTCGGAGGATCTAACATGTTCAGGGTCAGTGTCATGTATCCAAATCAGGAAGCGGTTAAGTTCGATATCGACTATTATCGAACGAAGCATATGGAATTAGTGAAAACACTTCTGAAACCATTCGGATTGATCAAAACGGAAGTGGATAAGGGAATCTCTGGCAGTAGCGGACAATCCGCACCTTACGTTTGTATCGGGCATCTCTACTTTGATTCCCAGGATGGTTATGACCGTGGAGTGGCCGAGAAGGGGTCGATCATCCGAGGGGACATACCTAATTTTACCAATGCCACCCCAATTCGACAGATCAGTGAGATCCTTGATTAATCTAAGATTTGTAAAATATTAAAAAGAAAGCGCCCCTGGCGTGACTCGAACACGCGGCACACGGATTAGGAATCCGTTGCTCTATCCACCTGAGCTACAGGGGCAACTCCTGTAACCTTACAATCTCTTTAGCTTTTCGTCAATACTGAAATTCAGAGGCAAGAAATTACCGGACCACCTGATATGTCTGTAGTAAGGCTTTAAGCCAGCCTCCTTTTCATTCGTACCTTTCATAGCATACTATTTGATCCAGCCTCTTTCTCGATTTTTGTGAGGGGGATTGATTTGGATACCCCAACGGAGTTATGGCCACAACCCTAACATGTTCTGGAATGCTCAGAATCTTCTTCGTCTCATCCTCTTTAAAAGCCCCAATCCAACACGTTCCCAAACCTAATTCATAAGCCTGTAGGATCATGTACGCACAGGCAATGGATACATCGACCGTATGCGTGGGTTGCCCACAGGCCAACATTGCCTTCGATTCCGTCCCACACGCGACAATGACCACAGGTGCTTCGCCAATAAAAGACTGTCCGAAGGCAGCCTTCGCCAATTTCTTCCTTGTTTCCTTGTTCCTAACAACAATAAATTTCCAGTCCTGGCGGTTGCTTGCAGAAGGGGAAAGCCTTGCAGCCTCCAGTACTTTTTTTAGTTTATCCTCTTCGACATCCGTTGCTTTGTAAGCTCTCACACTGCTTCTTTGGCTAATGGCAGCAAAAACATCCATTTTGGGTTCCTCCTTGTCAACTGATATCATGTGTCTCTTTAGAAGAGCAAAGCCTTATTTTTAGCGTAGATGAGGTAGATATTTTTTCCTACAGGGAAGATGGGGACATTCGTGCGGAACGTGCATAAGAATATTGATATCCTTATTGTTTTCAAGCACGCTCTGCACGAACGTCCCTCTTTATTTCCACTTCTCACCTCTGCCAATACCAAACCATGAATCAATGAGTTACAGGTCACCTCCTTTCCCATTTATTTGCATACTTCTTTGAATAATCTCTTACCCAGCGAACCTGTGGTAAAAGGACTCCATTCCTCCGAAGGTCCAGATGAGTATAAAACCTTCCATGAATGTATAACCTTCTCTTCTTTTGAATAATAAGTTAATGATAAAAAGTGAAACTTTTTGTCTGCACAGTTTATTTGCCATAATGTTATTGAATGGCTCAAATTCTTATATTTTTCCCCCAATCCTTCCACCATAAAATTTACACCTTTATTTGTATAATCTTGTTTCTCCCACACCTCTACAATATTTTCAGAAGGATGACTTATACTTTTCGCATCATAGAAACACGAATATTTATCGGTTTTCCCATAAAACATCCAATCTTCTGCCCCCACTTCCGCATAAGTAAAGAGTGCAAGTCCGATAATGACAAGAGTTACTCCCAATCTAATCGATAAAGATTTCATTCAGGTCTCCTTTTTCTCAAAATGTTCTATTCAGTCTTGGCAACTCGTGACTTTACCGTCAATGAAAAGAATATTTAAAGGCAATTTACCATAGCGATTATAGGACCACCTTTCAATAGTTCCTCTCGAATCAATAGTTCCTCTCGAACCAATAGTTCCTCTCGAATCAAAACTTCCCCTCTTATCAAGAGGAGATTCTGACTTTCTATCACTTGGAAATCCTAAAACATTCAAAACATCATCTTGCGTCATCCCTGTTTGAATCTTATTACAACTGTATCGGGTTTCGTCCTCCGCATAGAGACGTTGAGGTTTTGGTTGAGCAGGCAAACTGAATAGCCTCCAATCCGCCCCCCACACTTCTGCATAACCAAAGATAGCAAGTCCGATAAGAATACCTCCCAACTTAACCAATAATGATTTCATTCAAGTCACCTCCTTTTCACAAACTTCCTCGTCATCTCACTTCCTTTTACTCTTCCATATATGGACGTATAAGATTTTCAAATTCCACCAGCGACTTGCACTGTTTGTCTCCTACGCTACACTCGGCAATATCTGGGTAAAGGAAAAGATTTTCGTCATAACCAGTCCTAGCAAAATAGATGGCATATACATTCCCTTCGGAAACATCAATAAGACTATAATCATTAAACATTCGTTGGCCTTTGAAGCCAGTATGCCCATGTGCTAACAGAAAACACTTGTCTAATTTCTTATTGTAATGAGATTCATACGACCAGTAATAAGTACCAAAAGTGTCCACTACAAAGCAACCTGACGGATCTATTTGGCTTTGATCGCCACAATATTTTCTTTCAAAGTTTTCTCTTGCCTCATTAGCACATTTCTCCTGGAGAGCCAGTGTGCTTTGAGCATGCGCATGCCCTGATACAGCAAAAAGTAAGATTAAACCAACTACAAATTCTTTCATCTTTCCACCTCCTTATTTATCCCCGTTTTTGCCTCCTCTCAAACCTCTCCATATACTCATCAATCTAAATAAAATTTAAACCCCATTCCTATTTCAGAAATTGGGTCTAAAATTATCTGGCAACCATATCCCACCCTATATGGCTAGAGGTTAATGTTGGAAGGTCTTCAGCTTGGAATAGAACCTATCAGAGATGTGCAGGGAAGTCAACCCTTCGACTTCGCTCAGGGCAAGCTCTGAATAGCGCATTATAAACTGTCCCTAAAGTACATACCTTGGGTTCATCGAATGGGGCAACACGGATTTTTAAATAGTGGCTAAAGTGATAGGAGAAGGTACACTTCTTTAAAAGATGACGTCGGCAATGAATGCCAACGCTACATGAGTCGAAATTTTCCGCTCCTCCTTAATCCTTTCGCCTATCCAATATAGGCAGGCTTTTTTTCAGTTTGACTAAAGGTATATTTAAGGTATAATAACTATATCATGGAATTTGAGTTCGATCCGAAGAAAAACGAAGCTAACAAGGCAAAACATGGGATCGATTTTCATGAAGTACAGAACTTATGGGACGATCCTGATTTAATTGAAGTGCCGGTAAAAACCACTGATGAATTGAGATACTTGGTAATTGGGAGAATATCAGGTAAACACTGGTCAGTAGTTATTACCTATCGAGGCGAAAAGATAAGAATTATTTCAGCAAGAAGATCGAGAAAAGAGGAGGTTGATATCTATGAAGGCTCGTGAGTTTGACAAGAAGTTTGATGAAGGCAAGGACATCTCAAAATACCTTGATATGTCAAAGGCAAGGAAAACGAAGCAGGAGCAAAAAAGAGTAAATGTGGATTTTCCTTTATGGATGATTAACTTATTGGATAAGGAAGCAAAACGTTTAGGCGTGCCTCGACAGTCCATTATCAAGGTTTGGGTTTCCGAGCGCCTTGAAAAGTTATCTTAGACATGGTGGAAGCCTTCGCCTCGCAATGACAACGGATGGTAATGCCTGATGGATGAAAATATAAATGACTTGATAAGCGATCTTAAAACCTACCTCGAATATCTTAAAGGGATGGGTATTGTTTCTCTCCCTGCTTCTGGAATGAAAGCTGACGAACCCGGTCAATCTACCATGATAACTTTGGAAGATGTACGAAAAGAGTTAGGGGACTGTAAAAGGTGTAAACTCCACCGTGGCCGAAAGACGATTGTGTTCGGGGAGGGTAATGAAAAGGCAACCTTGATGCTTATCGGAGAAGGTCCTGGATACGATGAAGACGTTCAGGGAAGACCTTTTGTGGGTAAGGCTGGTCAACTCCTGACCAAGATCCTTCAATCGATTAATCTCCCAAGAGAAGAGGTTTACATCGCCAACATCATCAAATGTCGACCTCCACAAAATCGAAACCCAGAGCCAGATGAGATCCAAAGCTGTCATCCCTTTCTGATGAAGCAGATTCGTGTGATCCAACCTAAAATCATTTGCGCCTTAGGGACTTTTTCTGCTCAGACTCTACTAAAAACCGAAACCAAGATTACAGCCCTTCGTGGAAAGCTCTTCGATCTCGAGGGAATCAAGGTGATCCCCACCTATCACCCTGCCTTTCTGTTGAGGAACCCGGATAAAAAGAGAGAGGTTTGGGAGGATATGAAAAAAATCGTTGAATTATTGGGTTGAGGGAATAATTCTATTTAATCTGCAGGGGAAAGTTCAATTCATACCCCTTCTCATTGAGTACATCTATGATCGCAGAAGCCATATCCCTCATCAAAAGTTCCCAAATGGAAAATCTCCTTTTGGGATAGAGAACAATCGGTTTCCCTACGATTCCTACCATCTTGGCAGTGATATCAATTGTGTCCTGAAGATTTCCCATCTGGTCGACCAACCCCAAATTTTTAGCCTGCTCTCCTGTAAAGATTCGTCCATCTGCAATCTGAACAACCTTAGATCGATCCAGTTTCCTCCCATCCGCCACGGCCTGAATGAATTGTTGGTGAACGTTATCAAGAACCTCCTGCATGATCCTCTTCTCCTCTGGGGTCATCTCACGGAAAGGAGATCCGATATCTTTATGCTCTCCGCTTTTGAGCACCACTCCTTTAATTCCAATTTTCTTGAGAAGCTCTTCAAAATTGGAGAACTCCATGATCACGCCGATCGAACCGGTAATTGTCCCAGGATTGGCAACGATGAGATCAGAGGCACAGGCGATGTAATAACCTCCAGAGGCCGCTACAGATCCCATGGAGGTGACCACTTTTTTCTTTGACTTGATCTTAATAATCTCCCGGTAGATCTCTTGCGCCGGGCCTACCCCCCCACCTGGAGAATCGATTCTAAGGATGATGGCTTTAACCCCATCATCCTCAAGATATTGTTGCAGCTCTTCAATGATTCCGGAAGATTGGGTAATCACTCCTTTCACTTCCACAACGGCAATCTTATCTCCAAAGGTAAACCGGCTTGATCTCCCTCCAGAATAACGTCCAATAAATAAAAAGATGGCAAAAAAGAAAATGAGAAGTGCAGCAATCACACCCAACCCGATTAAAATTCGTTTTCGTTTCATGGAATCCTCCCTATTCATTAAGAAATAACGTGATTCGTGTCCGTGATTCGTGACACGTTTCTATATTCGAAAACCTTTAAATCACTCATACCAGTCACCATCACCCATCACTAAAATTTCAAAGGGGTGAAACGCGAATCGTCTCAAAAGGAGCGAGTTGAAAGATGCGGATGCGTTTCATCTTAACCAGTTCGAGAATGGCCAACAAAGTAATAATGACGACCTTTCGCGAAGCCTGTTCAGGAAAGAGGCGATGGAAGGCCATGCTCCGCTTTTCCCTTTCAAGAATTGTCAGGATCTCTTGAATTTTATCTTCAACGCTAAGGTGTTCTAAAATGACTTCATGAACGCTTTCTAGTTTGACCCTCTCCAATACCTGTCGGAAAGCCTCGAGGAGCTCAAAAAGATTTACCTCAACTCTTTCCTCCTCAGGTTCTTCTCCAGGTTCTGGCGTCACCAACCGGATGAAAACATCCCGATCCAATAAGGGCCTTTTCTCCAATTCACCTGCTGCCTGTTTATATTTCTGATACTCCAAAAGCCTTCGTATCAGTTCCGCCCTTGGATCTTCCTCTTCCTCCTCCTCTTCTTCCTCTGAAGATTTGGGAAGCAACATCTTCGATTTGATGTGAAGAAGAGTGGAAGCCATCAGGAGATACTCCCCAGCGACATCCAAGTCGAGAACCTTCATCAATTGGAGATATTCCAAATACTGCTCCGTGATGAGGGCGATGGGGATATTGAAGATATCCAATTCGTTCTTCTGAATAAGATGGAGCAACAGGTCAAGAGGTCCTTCAAACCCCTCTAATCGAAAGGTATAGGGGAGTCTTCCTTCTCGATGTAAATCGTCTCCAGCCATTACTCCATCCCCTGGGCCTTCGAGATATATTCCATCTCATCCTGTCGAGTGATCACCTGCTCATCCAATCTGGCTTTGAGCAAACCCATCAAGGCCTTTTTAATAGAAGGGCCGGATTTAATTCCCATTTGAATCAAATCCGTTCCCCTCAAGAGTGGCTTTGTATCTTTCAATTGCGTGAAATACAGGGAGATATAACGACGGGTCGCCACCTGGGTGGCCTTGGCCATCATGAAGAGTTTTGATTCAGTAGAAAGAGGATCAAGAACGTCATAGATTTCCGACCGTTTCGGGCGTCGGTCTGTATTGATCCAAGAGAAGATTTGAAGGAGAGCTTGGTCTGCTTGAAGTTTTCCATCCGTCACCCTCTTTTTAATCTTATCATTCATGGACAATCTTTGACAGAGCTCTTTAATCTCTCCTTCTTTTAAGAAATCGATGAGACCATAAAAATAGATGAGCCAACGCTCATATCGCTGCTCCAGGAAAAGCAGGTCGAACCAAGAGATAACATGGTGGATCTGTTCAAACAGGATCTCGGCTTGCTCATCAAATTTAAGGTTGGGGTGGAGGAAATGAAAGAGATTAAAATCTTTCATTCGTTTCAAAGCGGGAATGGGAGCTCCCTCCTGGAGGATGAGGATGAGCTCGGAGAGAACCCGTCCCCCTGAGAGACGCTCCAAAAAACCCACTTTCACCGCATTCTTCATCAAATTCTGGGTATGTTTTCCGATTTGAAATCCAAAACGTTGTTCAAAACGGATCGCTCGAAAGACCCGGGTTGGATCTTCGACAAAGGAGAGATTGTGGAGAACCCGGATCACTTTTTCTTTGATATCTTTTACCCCTCCAAAAAAATCGATCAGCTCTCCAAACGCCTTTGGATTGAGTTGGATCGCCAGGGTGTTAATGGTAAAGTCCCTCCGATAAAGGTCCATCTTGATCGAAGCGCTTTCCACCGTGGGCAGAGCTGCCGGAGAATCATAAACTTCCAAACGAGCGGTGGCCACATCGATTTTCAAACCGTCAGGGAAGAGGATGATTGCTGTCCCAAATTTTTTATGCGTTCGAATCCGGCAAGGCAACTTCTTTTCGAATTCCTCAGCAAAATGGATTCCATCCCCTTCCACCACAATATCCACATCGGAATTTTCTACCCTCAATAAAAGATCCCTGACAAACCCACCGACTGCATAGACGGAATACCCCAACTCATCCCCTACCTTGCCAAATTCTATCAGCAGGTTGTGGATTCGGTTCGGGAACTGTTCTTTCATGAATTTGGAGATCATCTTCTTCCGGGCATAGAGGGGTTGGCTCTCAAAAACCGAAACGCCTTTCTCTGATTTCATCATCTCCTCTTGGAAGATTCGCATGACATCCCCCACAGAAACCGCCCCCACCAATCGATCCTTTTCGATGACGGGGAGGAGGCTCTGGTTTTGTCCGATGATGAGTGCCTGGACTCGAGAAAAAGGAGTATCCGGGGAGACCACCGAAAACTCTGTCGTCATATATTCCTTCACCAAGGAACTTTTTAGCCCGTGATACACAGCCTTCTCCACGACCTGTTTGGAAATCAAGCCAATTACTTTTTCATTCTGGAGGACAGGAAGGATGTTCAGGTTATATCGGGTCAGTATCTCCCCAGCTTCTTCCAAGGTTCGTTCCGGTTCAATGGTCTTAACAGGATAGACCATGGCATCCCCTGCCACCTTTTTGGGTCTGACCATCTCTTTTAATGTTTTGATCAATCGATCATGGGCCTCTATAAGAGCCATCCCCTTGACCGTCGCAGAGGCTGCTGTGGGATGTCCCCCTCCTCCAAATTCGCTGGCGATTTCTGAGACGTTCACCTCTTCGAGGCGGCTCCTCCCGATCAAGTAGATTCGGTCTTCCATCCTGACCAGGACGAACAGGACATCCAAATTCTCCATATCTTTCAGTTTATGGACCAGGACGGCAATATCCCCCACATACCGATCCACAGAAGCCTGAGCGATCACCACATCGATCCCGTGAAAGCTATATCGAGTGGCGGATTGGATCAGATCATTCAACAAGAAAATTTGTTCTGCTGTAAGTTCCTTGGTGATCACATTTGATAGGATGCTGAGATTCGCCCCTTTTTGGACCAAGTATCCAGCCGCCTTAAAATCTTCCTCTTTGGTCGAAGGAAAAGTCAAGTTCCCTGTATCTTCATAAATTCCCAACATCATCACCGTGGCTTCATCGGGTGTGATCTCAATTCCTCTTTTTTGAAGGATATCCAGAATGAGTGTCACCGTTGCTCCTACCTCTGAGATCACTTCCAGGGACCCATGGAGATCCTCTGAAGAGGGCGGGTGATGATCATAGATATGAATTTCTAAATCGAGTTTGGTTAACACTTCAGAAAACTTCCCGATACGACTGATCTGACGAGTGTCAACCAAAATGAGTCGTTTCACTTCCTGGAGATCAATATTTTTGATCCGTTCCACCTCAAAAGAATAGAGAGTGGAATGGATGAAGAAATCACGAAGGCTTCTCTCTTGAGAGCCAGGAAAGACCAAGATGGCATTGGGATAGAGTTTTTTAGCGGCCAGCATTGAAGCCAAAGAATCAAAATCGGCGTTGATGTGGGTGGTGATTACTTCCATAAGAACATTGAATTAAGAGTTAAGAGTTATGAGTTAAGAGTTATGAAGATCTTATTCTTAATTCTAAACTCTAAACTCTTAATTTCTAGCCTCTCGGGTGATAACGTTGATGAATCTTCTTCAGCCTCTCTCCAGTCACATGGGTATAGATCTGAGTGGTAGAGATATCCACATGGCCGAGCATCATCTGGACAGAACGAAGATCTGCTCCCCTTTCTAAAAGATGGCTGGCAAAGGAGTGGCGAAGAAGGTGAGGGGTGATCCTCTTACGAAGACAAGCTCTCCGCCCATAATCTTTAAGATTTTTCCAGAACCCCTGTCGGCTCATCCCCTTCCCCGAGCGGTTGATAAAAAGGGATGGACTCTCTTTCCCCTTCGCAAGGATTTCGCGCGCTGTTTTTAAATATTGGGTGACCCACTTCATCGCTTCGCTTCCAAGTGGAACAATCCTCTCTTTTGAACCTTTCCCATAGAGGAGGACGTATCCCCCTTCCAAGTTGACCTGATGGGTCGGAAGGTGAGTGAGCTCAGAAACCCTCATCCCAGTGGCATAGAGCATTTCCAACATCGCCCTGTCTCTAATCCCCAGAGGAGTCTGGAGATTGGGTTGCTCCAATATTTGTTCGATTTCCTTCAACGTCAAAATTTCTGGAAGGGTTTTCGCCACCTTGGGTGATTCTAATTCTTCGACAGGATTGGTCTCCAGAATTCCTTCTTCAATCAAAAATCGGAAAAAGGTCCGAATAGCGACTAAATTTCTCACAATAGACTTGGCAGCAAGATTCTTCTTTTTCAGCGCCAGAAGAAAACCCCTGACATGGAATTTGTCAACGTCCCGGATCTCCTGAACCCCTTTTCCTCTCAAATGATTTAAAAATCGAGTCAAACCATGGCTGTATGCCTCGATCGTATTTTTGGAAAGGCCTTTTTCAACGATGAGGAAATGGAGAAACTGATCCAACAACTGTTCCATCTCAATTTCCTATAATGAAAGGGGAACTAATGCAAACATAATAAATGCTTTTATATTGTCATTGCGAGCGACTAACGGGAGCGTGACAATTCTAACTTTGAAATGATGAGATGGCTTCGTCGTTTCGCTCCTCGCAATGACACTTCTTTTAATGTGTTTTTATTAAATAAAAAGCAGAGGGCATTGTATCCTCTGCTTTGATGAAGAGAGTAATTGTCTTGGACCCCTCCTTAGATTCCTGTGTGACCAAATCCCCCTCCTTGCCTCTGGGTTGCTGGGAGATCATCGACTTCTTCCAAAGTCGCTCGAAAAACTTGGGAGATCACCATCTGAGCAATCCTTTCTCCATTACGGATGGTAAAGGGTTCCTTTCCAAAATTGATCAGGAGGACACCGATCTCCCCACGATAATCAGAATCGATCGTCCCCGGTCCATTGACAATGCCAATCCCCTTCTGAATAGCCAACCCACTGCGGGGTCTGACTTGGCCTTCAAATCCTACTGGGATCGCTACGGCGATCCCAGTAGGAACGAGTTTTCTCTCTCCCGGTTCCAAGGTGATTTCTTTTTCAAGAGACGCGAAGAGGTCCATACCGGAAGCACCTTCCGTCATATATTGAGGCATGGGTACTGGATGATCTTTTCCCAAACGTTTGATATAAATTTTCATCTTTGAAGCCCAGCCTTTGAAACAGGGTCTTTCCGTTACTTTCCGTCCAACCGGACCTTGTCTAAATAATTCCCATCCATGGGTCCCAAGACGGTCAGGCAGAAGAAGCGCTCATCAAAAATATCGTTGGCTAAATGTCGAACGGTCTCTTCCTTTATCTCATCAATCCCTTTGAGGATCATTCCCACAGGAAGGTAGGCTTTAAAATAGATTTCATTCTTTGCCAGACGGGTCATCAGGTTGTCGGAACTCTCGAGGCTGAGGAGAAGATTCCCTTTCAACTGTTCTTTTGCAGTTTCCAATTCCCCATTCTTCAAAGGTTCCTTCTTGAGGCGGTTGAACTCTTTGAGAACCAGCTCGATGACCTCCTGAAAAGAGCCTTCATTGGTCCCCGCATAAACGACGACCAGTCCCGTATCAATATAGGTCGGAAGATAGGAGTAAACGGAATAAGCCAAACCGCGATTCTCGCGGATCTCCTGAAAAAGTCTTGAACTCATCCCGCCTCCCAGAATGGTGTTCAAGATATACGAGGCGAATCGAAGGGAATGGTTGTATTGGAGTCCTTGGGTGCCGAGGCAAAAGTGCACCTGCTCTAAATCTCGTTTCCAAATATTGGTCGTGGAGATCGAATCAGGTTTACTCCTTGCTCTCACTTTATCCGACTTTGCAATCTGACCGAACGTCGCGTCGATCAGGTCAACCACCTCCTGGTGTTTTAAATTCCCTGCTGCGCAGACGATGATTCGGTCAGGCGGATAGTTCTCTTTAAAAAATTGATGGAGTTGATCCCGCGGGAAGGATTGAACAAGTTCTGAAGTTCCATAAATCGGAAAACCCAATGGGTGGTCTCCCCAACAGACCCGGTTGAAAAGATCATGGATAATATCGTCAGGAGTATCCTCCACCATTTTGATCTCCTGGAGGATTACCATCCTCTCCTTCTCGACATCTTTCAAGTCCATGAGAGAATGGAGAAAAATATCTGAGAGGAGATCGATGGCAAGAGGTAAATTCTTATCGATCACCTTGGCATAAAAACAGGTGCACTCCCTTCCCGTAAAGGCGTTCAGCGTTCCACCGACAGAGTCAATCTCCTTGGCGATGTCAAAAGCAGTCCTTTTTTCCGTCCCTTTGAATAGAAGGTGTTCAATAAAATGGGAGATCCCATTTTCATGGGGTTGTTCATCTCTCGACCCAGTGACCACCCACACTCCGATGGAGACAGACCTGAGATAGGGGATTTCCTCGGTAATGACTCGAATGCCATTATTGAGAACGGTCTTCTGATACCCAGATCCTGTATCAATCCATGACTGATTCAGGGAATGATCCATTTTTTTTATCTCTGCGTCCATGACTCTCTATCCCTTGACGACTCTATCCCCCTCTATCCCTTTTCGTCTGAACTCTGCTTCGTCTCCCTCAGGGCTTCCTTACGACTCAACCGGATGCGGCCCTGCGGATCGATATCGATCACTTTGACAAGCACCTCATCCCCTTCTTTCAGAACATCCGAGACCTCCTTGACATGACCCTCTGCCAATTGGGAGATATGGATGAGGCCATCGGTCCCAGGAAAAAGTTCTACAATGGCACCAAAACCCAAAATCCGTACAACCTTCCCGGTATAAAGAGCACCGACTTCCACCTCCTGGGTGAGCCGCTTGATCATATAGATGGCTTTTTCGATGGCCTCATAATTCGGAGAGGCCAGTTTCACCATTCCCGAATCCTCCACATCGACCTTCACGCCGGTCTGATCGACAATGGCTCGAATATTCTTTCCTCCTGGACCGATGATATCCCGAATCTTCTCCTGTTTGACCTGGAGGCTAACGATTCGAGGGGCATGTCGTGAGAGATCTTTGCGGGGTTCAGAAATCGTCTCACTCATCTTATTCAAAATATGGAATCGTCCCTCTCTGGCCTGATCGAGAACTTTTTTCATGATCTCTTTGGAGATACCCTGAACTTTAATATCCATCTGGATGGCGGTGACCCCTTCAGAAGTACCCGCCACCTTAAAATCCATATCGCCCAAATGGTCCTCATCGCCCAAGATATCTGAGAGGACAGCCGTCTCCCCATCTTCTAAGATTAAGCCCATGGCAATGCCAGCCACAGGAGCTTTAATTGGAACCCCTGCATCCATAAGAGAAAGGCTTGCTCCACAGACAGTGGCCATGGAGGAGGACCCATTCGATTCCAACACTTCTGAAACAATTCGAATGGTATAGGGAAATTGTTCACTGGAAGGGAGTACAGGCAAAATCGCCCTCTCGGCTAAAGCCCCATGTCCAATATCTCTCCGGCTGGGAGACCTCAATCGGGAAACTTCTCCTGTACAGAAGGGAGGAAAATTATAGTGGAGCATGAAGGATTTATAGGTCTCTCCAGTCAAGGAATTAATCTTCTGCTCATCCTCAGAGGTCCCAAAAGTGACGACTGCCAGAACCTGAGTTTCTCCACGTGTGAAGAGGGCGGAACCATGGGTTCTGGGGAGGATACTCACTTCACAGGAGATGGGACGAATTTCTGAAAGCCTTCTTCCATCGATTCTCTGTTTCTTTTCTAAAATCAATTTTCTGACCAGTTTACGATAGATCTCTTCAAAACCGACCTTCGCCATCTTTTGTGAGGATTCGTCTTCGGCCCCGAGCTTCTGAAATGTCAACTGAAGGAGCTCCTCCAATCGTTCTCCTCTTTCCCCTTTCTCTGTGAGTTGAAAGGTCTCCTGAAGTTTCTCTTGAGCGATGGCTCTTACTTTTTCGTAAATGGTCTCTTCTGGTTTTTGGAGTTCGAATTCCTTGGGGGTGACTCCATAAGCCGACTTCATCTGTTTCTGAAGATCAATCACCGGCTTCAGGGATTGATGGCCAAATAAAATGGCCTCCAAAATCTCCTCCTCCTTGATCTCCTTGGCACTTCCTTCGACCATAATAATGGCCTCCTCACTCCCCGCCACAAAGAGATCGATATCACTCAGTTCCAATTCTTCATGGGTGGGGTTGAGGACAAACTCTCCGTCAATCCGACCCACTTTAGCTCCTGCAATGGGACCATCGAAGGGGATATCGGAGAGAGAAAGAGCGCTGGAAGCACCAATCATTCCTAAGATGGAAGGATCATTATCCTGGTCGGCAGAAAGAACGGTGGCGATGATCTGAATCTCATTTTGAAACCCTTTAGGGAAAAGGGGTCTCAGGGGTCGATCAATAAAGCGGGAGATCAGGGTTTCGCGATCACTGGGGCGCCCTTCCCTCTTAAAAAAACCTCCGGGGATCCTCCCTGCGGCATAAGTCATTTCTAAATAATTCACTGTGAGGGGAATGAAATCGAGGCCTTCGCGCTTCTTGTCGGATGTCACAGCCGTCACCAGGACGACCGTCTCTCCATACTGCACCATGACCGAACCATTCGCCTGCTTCGCCACTTTTCCGGTTTCAATGGAAAAGGACCTTCCTCCAAAATCGATCTGTAGTTTCTGACCCATACGAATCTCTTTACTCCTTTTCATTTAGAACATGCGGGCGTTACTTCCGTAGACCTAATTTATCGATGACCGTTCGATATCGGTCCACCTTGTTTTCTTTAAGATAGTTAAGTAGTCTCCTCCGTAGCCCAACCAATTTAAGGAGACCCCTACGAGAGTGATGGTCCCGTTTGTGTACTTTAAAGTGTTCTATCAGATATCGAATCCTTTCGCTGAGAATAGCGATTTGAACCTCAGGGGAACCCGTGTCCCGTTCGTGGTTTTTAAACTGCTCGATGATCTCTTTTTTCTTCTCCTGAACGAGTGTCATGAAATCCTCCTTTTAAACTAAACGTGATCTTCTGTAGGATATCGTTTTTGGGGTTGGAATACTCTTAACGGGCGAAGAGCCACTACTTCAGGATCTGCCCAGGGAATATCTGCCCCCTTTACTTCTGATTTTAAGATGGCCACCAACCCCTCCTGAGGAGAGGACATCTTGAGCCATTGTCCTTTTTCGAAGGCTGGAAGGGTCTGTGGAGAAAGATCTTGAACGATCATCTCCTTTCCAAAACGCACCTTCTTCACCAATTGTTCGTCCCCGACCATCTCGGGTAAACTGGGCAGGGCAGCACTTAAAGAAATCAACCATGAATGAAGAGCATCGGGTTTGGAGAGATCTTTTAACCTCTCCCAGGTGATCGCTTGTCCGAGTGTGAAAGGACCGCTCCGAATCCTCCTCAAACGGAGAAGGTGAGCCCCACATCCTATCTTCCTGCCAATATCTCTTCCCAGGGTGCGAATGTAAGTTCCTTTTGAGCAAGAGACTTTGAAATGGACAAGGGGCAGTTCAATTTCCTTCATCTGAATATTGTAAATTTCTACTTCTCTCTCTTTCCGTTCGACCTCAATCCCTTTTCTGGCTAATCGATAAAGGGGTTTCCCCTGCATTTTAATGGCCGAAAACATGGGAGGGGTCTGACGAATCTTCCCCAAAAATGTATGGATGAGAGCCTCAACCTTTTCAGGTTGGACCCCCTCCCATGGCTGTTTCATGACGACTTTACCGGTCCAATCATCAGTGTTAGTCTCTTCTCCTAATCGGAGGGTCACTTCATACTCTTTGGGACCTTCTCTCAAAAATGGAACCAATTTTGTTCCCTCGTTGATGACGATAGGCAGAACGCCTGTGGCAAAGGGATCCAGGGTTCCGATATGGCCTGCCTTCTTCACACCAAATCGATGTTTGATCTCTCTCACCACATCGAGGGAGGTGATCCCTTCAGGTTTATCCACAACGAGGAGACCATCAATTCCCCTCTTCATCCCCATTCGGCTCCTTTTCCTGATGGATGCTTTGGATCAACTCTTCCATATGAATCGCATACTCAATAGAAGGATCGAATTGAAACATAATCTCAGGAGTATATCTCAGTCGGATCCGCCGACCCAATTCTTTTCGGACATATCCCTTGGCACTGTCCAGCCCCTTCATGGAGCTCTCCCTCTCTGCCAAGGTTCCTGCTACACTGAAATAGACTTTCGCAAACCGGCAATCCTCAGAAACAGTCACCTTGGTGATGGTAACAAAACCAATACGAGGATCTTTGATCGACTTCACCAGCATTTGAGAGATTTCTTTTTGAATCAAATCCGCCACTTTTTCTGAACGTTTTCCTTCCATCCGAACCCTTAAAAAAACTTATACCGTAATGATTTCAATTTCTGTACGCACCATCTCGACGAGGTGCATCTGCTCAATAAAGTGAACGACCTTATCCAAACTCGAATTGATATGTCGTCGATCATTCCCAACCGTACAGAAACCAATCTGTGCCCGTTGCCAGAGGTCATTGTCCCCGACTTCTGAAATGGCCACATTAAAACGATGTCTTACTCGATCGATCAGTTTCCGGAGGACATGTCGCTTTCCTTTTAAAGAATGATTTTCCGGAATCAGAAGGTCGAGTTGGCAAATTCCGATCACCATCTCCTCCCCCCTTCTCTTTTAAAAGAACCCCTCCTCGATTCAAGAAGCCTATTACAAACCATCCTGGAAAATGGGCTGGGCTTTACTCGGAGGAACCTGCTGGGGGCTCAGGTTAACCGAGCTTGAACTTCTTCAATCTCATAAGACTCGATGACATCCCCGAGTTTGATATCATTAAAATTCTCAATGCCGATACCACACTCAAGCCCTTGGCTACAATCCTTCATATCGTCTTTGAATCGCCTGAGTGAAGCAATGCGGCCATCATAGACAACAACATTGTCTCGCAGTAATCTCGCATGGGATCCTCTGACGACTTTCCCGTCGATCACGAGACTGCCTGCCACGGTTCCCACTTTTCGGATGTTAAAAACCTGTATCACCTGTGCCCTTCCCAAGATATGTTCCTTGTAAGTGGGTTCCAGTAACCCTTCCAAGGCATTCTTAATATCGGTGATCGCATCATAGATCACGGAATAAGTCCGGACATCGACATGTTCCTGCTCCGCGAGGGACTGGGCTTTCACTCCGGGCCTTACATTAAAGCCAATGATGATCGCATTGGAAGCCGAGGCTAAATTCACATCGGTCTCTGTAATCCCGCCGACCGCATCGTGAAGGATATTGACCTTGACAGCATCCGTAGAAAGTTTATTCAATGCCTCTTTCACAGCCTCGATGGATCCCTGGACATCTGCCTTAATAATGACATTCAGCTCTTTTACTTCCCCTTTCTTAATTTTATCGTAGAGCTCTTCCAAAGAGACCTTGCTCAACTTTGAAAGTTCTTTTTCACGAATTTTTTCTTGTCGGTAGAGGCTGATCTGTTTGGCCATCCTCTCTTCGGAAACGACAATAAACGTTTCCCCTGCCTCGGGAATATCGGTGAAACCTACCACCTCCATAGGGATAGAGGGACAAGCTTCTTCTATCTTCTGCCCTTTATCATTCAGCATCGCTCTGACCCTACCATAGTGGGAGCCTGCGAGAAAGGCATCTCCTGTTTTCAACGTTCCCTCTTGCACCAGAAGGGTGGCCACGGGACCTCTCCCCTTGTCTAATTTGGATTCAATAATCACCCCCCGAGCGGGTTTGTCTGGATTAGCCCTTAATTCTAAAACCTCTGCCTGAAGGAGGATTAAATCCAGCAGCTCTTTAATTCCTGTCTTCTGTTTGGCGGACACCTCAGCAAAGAGAGTATTTCCTCCCCATTGTTCCGGGACGAGTCCATATTCCGAAAGGTCTTTCTTCACCTTTTCTGGGTTGGCAGTCGGTTTATCAATCTTATTGATGGCGACCACAATTGGAACCTTGGCCGCTCGAGCATGATCGATCGCCTCCTTCGTCTGTGGCATCATGCCATCATCCGCAGCGACCACTAAAACGACCACGTCCGTCACCTGAGCTCCTCTTGCCCTCATGGCGGTAAAGGCTTCATGACCGGGAGTGTCAATAAAGACCACATGCCCATTCTCTAATTCGACATCATAGGCCCCGATGTGCTGGGTAATACCTCCAGCTTCCCCTCCCATCACATTCGTCTTTCTGATCGAATCCAAAAGCATGGTCTTTCCATGATCCACATGGCCCATGATTGTGACCACGGGCGGTCTCGGTATTAACTGTTCGGGAAGGTCCTCTTTTCTTTCAAGTAGTTCCTGACGCTCTAAAGAGACTTTCTCCACCTCGTAACCAAACTCGCTGGCCACCAGAGAGGCAACATCCGCATCAATAAGTTGGTTGATATTCACCAGCACACCCATTTCCATTAACTTCTTAATCAATTCTCCACCTTTGACCCCCATCCTTTTGGCAAGATCCCCGACAGCAATGACTTCGGCGATTCGAATGATTCTCTTAATGGGTTTGGGGACGGTCACCTCTGTCTTCTTGGGCGTCTTCAATACCACCTTCCTCTTCATCGGTCTGAAGGGCCTGAAGCTGGGGGCGGCCTCTTTTCCCTCCACTTTTTCTCCTTCGCCCTCTTCCTCCACCAACATCCTTTCCTCAATTCTCTTTCTCTTTTTTATAACCCCCTTTTTCTTTGCAAGGGGCCCCAATCTTTCTCTCTCCAATAATTCTTCTTTTTCCTGGAGTTTCACCTCAACCTTTTTGAGAGGGACTTCTTTCGATTTTTGTTCTTCAGCTTCCTTCTTGACCTCTGCTATCTTTCCCGCTTCTTTAAGGGCAACCTGGGGCTCCACTCCCTCGTCCGGTCTGGGATGGAGAACCTTTTTTTCTTCAGCCTTTGCCTCAACGGATACTGTAGGCTCTTCAGGTGCTTCCTTTTCCTTCTTCCCTCTTGCTGGCTTTGTCGGAGGTTTCTCCTCCTCTTTCAATTCTTTTTCCTCAACCGCTTTCTTCGATATCTTCGGCTCAGCTTCAGCTTTTTCCTCTTTCTCCTTTGCTTTTGGAATCTTTCCTTTGACAACCTCAGGTTCGACGACAGCTAATGGAGGAGGTGGGGTCTCAACTTTAACTTCTAAAGTTCTTGCCCTTCTCCGAATCACGGTGGGTTTGACCCGCTTCTCAACGATTTCTTTCTCAGAATCCCTTTCAATGATCTTCTCATCCGATGGAGAGACCTTTTTTTCAGGTTCGGTAAGTTTCTTATCTTTTACCTTCACCCCCATCCGTTTCAATTTCAGAAGCAGTTTGTCATCCTCCATCCCAACTTCGCGTGCGAGATCGAGGACTTTACTCTTTGTCATTCCCTTCCTCCTCTATCGAAAAAACCTTTTCCCGAAGGATACTGGAAAACCATCGTCTCCAAGAATCCAATCCCTCTATCCTTTTTCTTTGCCTTGGTTAAACACCCGAGATCCGGACAGAGATAAAACCCCCGCCCTTGATGAGGCTTCTTCTTGTTCACCACCACCACTCCTTCAAGACTTTGGGCCAACCAAATCATTTCCTCTTTCTTCCTTTTCTTCCGACATCCAATACAGGTACGAATGGGGACATACCCTTTCTGACTCATGCCCTCTTTCCTTCGATATAATGTTTTGCGGATTGGATCAATTTTTCAGCCTTCTTGATCCCGATCCCTGGAAGGGCAGAAAGCTTCTCAACATTCGCTTCCAAAATATCGCGAACGGTTTTAAATCCATTCGCTCCTAATATTTGGGCCGTCTTCTCTCCCACTCCTTCCATCCGGTCCACCGGATCGAGGGCAGGATCCCCAGTTGTTGAAAGAGCTTCTTGGCCAACCTCTTTGCCTTCTTCCCTTTGAGACATCTGAATCGCCCCTTCAACGATCTCCATTGCCTTTTCTTTCTCTAATCCTAAAACCCTTGCCAACTCTTCTGGGTCGACCTCGCCCACTTCCTTAATCGATCGGAAGCCTTCGTTATACAGGATACGGCTCGCCACATCTCCGATATGAGGGAGGCCCTTAAACTTTTCCAAAATTTCACTTGAGATCTTCTCCATCCTTGATTCGCTCTTAATATCAATTTTCCAACCAGTCAATTTAGAGCCTAATCGAACATTCTGTCCTTTTTTCCCGATGGAAAGGGAGAGTTGGTCGTCTGCCACGACCACTTCCATATGACGATTCTCCTCATCGATATAGACCCTAGAGATTTTGGCTGGAGCCAAAGCATTACACACATATTTGGCTTGATCTTGAGACCAAGGGATGATGTCAATCCGTTCCCCTCGAAGTTCTTGAACCACGTTCTGAACACGAGAACCCCTCATTCCTACACAGGCCCCCACTGGATCCACATCCCGGCTCGAACTATAGACAGAAATCTTTGCCCTCTCACCTGGTTCCCGGGCAGCACTAATGATTTTGATCACTCCCTCAGAGATCTCAGGCACTTCCATCTCAAACAACTTGATCAAAAATCCTGGATGGGTCCTAGAAAGAAAAATTTGTGGTCCCTTTGAGTTCTTCTGTATATCAAGAATATAGGCCCGAAGTCGCTCCCCTTGTCGATAGCTCTCCCCAGGAATTTGTTCTTTCGACAAAAGAAAGGCTTCTGCCCTGCCAATACTAATATAAAGATTTCCCTTCTCCATCCTCTGAACGGTTCCACTGACCAAATCTCCCTTTCGATCTTTAAATTCATTATAGACATTCTCTCGTTCAGCGTCCCGTACCTTCTGGATGATCACCTGCTTCGCCGTCTGGGCTCCAATGCGGCCGAAGTCGGTATTCAGTTTCACTCCCAAGCTGTCTCCAATCTGAGCTTCGCTGTCCAATTCTTTCGCTTCTTCCAGAGAGATCTCTGTCGATGGATTCGTCACTTCCTCCACCACCTGCTTGAACTGAAATAACTCCACTTCACCAGCCTCCTCATTGAAGTGGACTTCTATCTCCCCCTGGTGTCCATATTTCTTTCTCGAAGCAGTCAGCACGGCTTGTTCTAAGGCTTCGATGATCACCTTCCGGTCTATCCCTTTATCCTTTCCCACTTGATCAATCACATAATTGAGATTGGATGGCATAATTCATTTCTCCCTTTCTAACATGAAGCTCCCAAATGTATTCTCATTTTATATTGTGCTCCTTACGGAGCGCATCCCGGTCGATCTCCAAGTTGGCTTTTGCCACATTGGAGAGAGGAATCTGAAAGACCCCTCCATCTACTTCTATTTCAATTCGGTTCTCGGAAACCCCCAGGAGTCTCCCTTTAAATTGCCGCCGATTCTCAATGGGATCGACGGTCTTCACTTTGATCAAACGGTGGCAATATTTTATAAAGTCCTTTTCGGTTTTTAATGGACGGGTAAGGCCTGGTGAGGAGACCTCTAACGTGTAAGGGGTTTGTATAAAATCCTCTACATCTAAACTCCTTTCCACCTCTTGACTGACCCGGGTGCAATCGTCAAGAGTGACCCCTCCTTCTTTGTCCAGATAGAGGCGGAGGATCCATCCTTTTGATTCTCTTCGATATTCGATATCTACCAATTCCATTCCTTCATTCAAAAGGATGGGATCGACCATCGGACGTACCCGATCCAAAATCTCCCTTTCCACCATTTCTTCCGCCCAATGAGCTCTTTAAAAAAAAAGCGGGCAAATAGCCCGCTTTTTCAGCAGACCAACTAATTACGTAATAACTATACTACAATTCACTCTGGGATGCAAGAAAAATTTTAATCCCCCCTTGGGAAATTTCTCTCATCATGATTAAGAATTCCCTTCACCAATCAAAAAGTTAACCCTCTTTTTTGAGAAAAGAGGGCTGATCCAAACCAGGACCCCGAAGAGATTGGACTTCTCTCTCCAACCTTTCAATCGTTTTTTGGTTTTGACGAAGGATCTTTTTGAGTCGAAAGCGTCTATAAATGTCACCCACTCCCCCGATCAAGACTCCCAAAAAAATGGAACAAAGAATGACCAAGAAGAGAGGAAGAGGAACTTTTGGAATTTCAAACCATTGATAATTCTCTATGGGGAAAACGAAACGAAGGATAACCTCGCTTCGATTTTGAATGGAAAAAAGGATCGCCACGAAAAAGGCTAACATCCAAAGCAATGTCTTGACCCATCTCACTTTTTCATCCTCCTTTCTGGACTCTCTTTTCTCGCAAAAGATCCATAAAGGCTGAGTGAAGTTTCTGATAAGTTTTTTCTAAATATTCAGGGATAATCTTCGTTTCCCCTATCACTGGCATAAAATTGGTATCTCCTGCCCATCTCGGGACGATATGGAGATGGAGATGGTCTTCTCCAGCACCCCCTACCTTCCCAATATTCATCCCAATATTGAATCCATGTGGACGGAGGCTTGCCTTCAGCACCTTTATGGAGGCTTTCAATAAGTCGAAAAGTTCTTTTAATTCATTATGATCTAATTCCTCCAAATTGAGGCAGTGGCGTTTGGGAACGACCATCAGATGACCGTTGGTATAGGGATACTTATTCATGACCACAAACACATATTCACCCTGATGCAGGATGAGGTTTTTTTTACTCTTTTTCTCTTTAAGTTTTTTGCAAAAGAAACATCCTTTTTTTTTCTCTCCTAAAATATAATCCATTCTCCACGGAGCCCAAAGATACTTCATTGTTTTCCATCCCTTCGCAATAGGTGATCCACCTTTCATTTCTATAAAAAGCTTTGATGAGACCTTCCCTCTGACCTATTCTACTTCCGACGTTCATCTCTAAGGCCTTTTTTGGGTAGAGATGAGAGGTATCTTAGGAATATAGATTTCCATAGTGAAAAATTAAGAAGCCAACTCCAGATTGAGGTAAAGATAATCCTTCCAGGGATCTGGGGTCTCTTTGATCCCAAGACTCATCGGCAATAGGGGTATCCAGATGGGTGCCCTGGGTTTTCGGATCAGCGACATCCCTGCTTCTTCAGGTGTCCTCCCACCCTTTTTGAGATTGCAGGCTGTGCAGCAAGTCACGACATTCGTCCATTCCGTTTGCCCACCTTTAGAGCGTGGAATGACATGGTCATAGGTCAATTCCTTGTGCTCAAAGGGGGTGCCACAGTATTGACACTTTCCCCGATCCCGGACATAGAGATTCTGGCGGGAAAATTTAACGATGGGAGTGTTTCTTTTAATAAAACGATTTAAACGAATCACAGCGGGGAGCCGTAAGGAAAAACTGACGCCTCGAATCATGCGGTCGTATTCTTCAATCACCTCTACTTTTTCAAGCATCACCATGATGATCGCTTTTTTCCAAGTCACAACCTTTAATGGTTCAAAAGTAGAGTTGAGTAGTAACGTCCATTCCATAGTTTAATGGAAAACCGAAATATCCCCTTGAATTTTGAGTAGATATATCGATTTTTGATTCAATTGTCAAGTATTTTAAGGAACCGAATTACTTTTTGAATCACCTCTTCTCATCGAAAGTATAACGACTGATGAATAAAACTACAACCCTTTGGTGAGATCGTGATTTAAATGGAAAACCTTATCCCTATATGACAATTTTTATCCAAATAACAATCTTTGTCACTTTTATAAACTAATCCTTAGAGAAATCTTCTCAACCTCAAATGTATTTGCACTTAAATTTCAATAAGTTATCAATATCCCGATTTAATTTATTATGTTGGCAAAAAAATTGCACTAAAAAATACCATGGTTCAATTTTTTGAATTCTTTATAAAATCTTTCTCTTTATCCCCCTTTCTTCTTTTTATAGCAATCCTTGTGTCATTGACATATAGGTATAAATACGACGACCTCATTCTTCAATTTCCGATACATCATTTCTCTATAGGGATAAAACGATGATGAAGTTAACAAAAGAAACGGTAGTGGCCAATCTATATCTCATTAAGATTCATTTGCTGATCATCAAACTATTCATCCTCAAGGCATTCTCTTCCTGGAGGATGAAAATACTTCATTAAATGAATTTCCATGACCACCGAACTTTACTTTTCTCAAAAGATTTGACAATTCTATTTAATTATGATAGGTTTTATTCAAAATAAGTCATAAAGGAGGAACTTCCCATGAAAGGATTTAAAAAGATTTTTCTGTTATTATTGACCCTTTCATTGGTCACGGGCAGTCTTTATTCGACAGGGTGGGCTGGAGATAAATTCAGAAATGATGATCCCGTTGCACAGGGATGGGGTGCCATAGATTTACTTGTTGCCAGACCGCTCGGAGTAGCGGCCGCTATTGGCGGAACCGGAGTTTTTATTGCTTCTCTCCCTTTTACTCTGACCGTTGATATTATCTCCAACATTGCTGGCTCCCCTGCAGGTGCAATGAATTCAGCAGCTAAAATGTTCATGCTCGCACCCTTAAAATTCTCCTTTGTTCGGGAATTCCCGGATGAAGATATTTAATATACGCTAACTGACAAGGGAAGTTATATCCGGACCCGTCGGTTAGACCTGTTTGTTAAATAAAAAAGAGATGATTCTTTTCCGAATCATCTCTTTTCGTCTTCACCTCTTACCAAATTTCTCTTACCTTATGTTCTCCCTTCAATTTCCGATGACAAAAGGGACAGGCCTTCCCCTCCTGAATAAGCACCTCTTTCATCATCTCGATCAATTCGCTATCGTCTAAAATTTGCTTGACGATATGGGGATGGGGCTTTCGATCATATTTACGGTAAGGAAAACTACTCTTCCCACTCATTTCTCCACTCCTTCGATAACATTATAAAATTTCTTTATTCTTTTGGCAAGAGAATGAAATCATTAACCTCTTTGAGGACGATGAGGTGACAAAGTTATTCTGAAAGACTTCTTAAAAAAATTTTTAACCTGTTGAGGTCTTCTTGGGAGATCTCCATAAACTTTACTCCACATCGGTAATCTCCCCAGTCCTTCCCCAAATGGATATCCACCCAAACCACCTCTGTCAATATTTCGATGGAATTCAAATGAGAGCCTGAAGCAAAAAAGAGTTTTATTTTGAGATGCTGGCCGATTTCTATCTGTTGTGAAAGATAAACCAACAACCCACCCTCGCTGGCATTGAGAGCTCGTCCTGTATGGCTGAGGGATGAGGGGATGAGGTGGTACTCTATCGGCAAATCGATTGAAAATCGGGGATGTCTCCTCCTTTCTAAATTGGCCACCCCCACATGGGATTTCGTTTCCTGTTTCTCTGTCATCTTTCCTCTTTTAAATTTTATAGATTAGGAGAGATCTCACCCAATTCAAATTGACCGCTGAGTAGTTGTTTTAGTTTCCTACGGTCCCCCTCCAATATTTTAATAAATTTTAATCCGTACCGGTACCCTTCCCAATCTTCCTCCCAGTAAAGGTCTTTCCATAGGATTTCAGCTAATACCTCGAAGTTAGTCAATTCAAAGCCCTTAGGGAATAAAACAGCAATATTTAATTTTGAACCGATCGGTATATTTTTAATAGAATTGATGAGAAGCCCCACTTCACTCGCATTGATAACAAGTCCTCCATGAGCGTAGGGGGCATTCATCACCCGATATTCAAGGGGCAAGTCTAAGGACATCCTCGGATATCTCCTTCTCTCTAAGTACGGAGTTACCTTCTCCATGGATCATCCTCCCAACAATATTTAAATTACTCTCTCATCCCTTTTTCTGATGGGTTAAAGTGAACATAAAGCTTTGGACAGAAGGTTTCGAAGAAACACCCCTCACACCGTGGTTGAATAGGAGAACAATGTCCTCCCCGCTCTTCTCCCCTCCCCATCCAAGCCATCGGTTCCTCGACCTTCAAAGGATCCTGAGGGAAAGCCATTTTTGCAAATGATTGGATTTTAATATCTCCCATCGAATTCCTACCTTGATAATAGTCAAAATGGGGATCCACAATGCCTAACCGAGAGGCCACTCTGTAAAGACCTTCCCCAATGGTGATAGGAGTATCTGAAAAAACAACTTCCACGACATCTGGAATCAATTCGTTGATCCATCGGATCGCCATTCGACTGTTTGGATGACCCATATGAGGAATGACTCGAATCAACCGTTCTAAATCAAAGGCGTTCCATTTATTTTTTTCAAGGATAGCATTTCCAATCTGCTGGGCCTTAGGGAGTGCTCGATGAAATAGGTCTCTCCAAACTTCTCCAGATACAAAGGGTGTCCCCTCAAGAGGCGGTATCTCATCCAGGAGAAGATTCAGTTGAATGATGAGTCGGAATACCCTTTGGGTGTTTTCCAACGCTTTGATAGATTGGTTCCCTTGATCAAATCGGGAATGAACCAATATAGTCAAAAGGGCATGAAGGGAATTTTTAAATTCACCCTCCTTTCGACATTCCTCAAACCAAATCGAAAAAATATCTCGAGGTTTTTGATAAAAAGTTTCCACTGCATCTCTAAAATATTCTATCCAAGAGAATGAAGGAAGCCCCTCTTTTTCTGCCATCTCTTCTTTTGCTGTCTCTTCTTCCTTTACCTCCGTCTTTTCTTCTACCTCTACTTCTCCAGGGCTCTCAGAAATATCCTCTAGCAGTTGGGTGGCTTCTTCAAATACAGAACCGTCAAGGCGCGATTCTTCAGTCACCTCCTCATCATCAGAAGGCGGCTCTAACTCACCCAAAGCCGCTTCTTCCTCTATCTCTTCTTTCATTTCTTTCGATATAAAGGTTTCATGTTCGAAGGCTCTCTCTGATTCCTCCCCCTCTAGGTAGCCTTTCTCTTCGAGCAAAATCGAGGGCGACTCCAAGAATTTTTCCGAAGGTTCAAGGGTCAGCAAAAGGGACTCCTCAGAGATTCTCTCCACATCTACTCCCTTCTCCTCTCTTATTTCTTCTCTAAGGGAAGGCCCCACTTCCTGTTCCAAGGAGAGGGTGACCTCTCTCGGGATTTCTTTCTCCTTTCCTATGATCATTTTTTCTGTAGGTTCGGTCAGATCAATAGCTTGGGACCTCTCTTCAAATTCTGTTGACATCCAGGGGGAGGAAAAGAAATGTTCATCTTCTATCTCCACTTCCACCCACTCCCTCTTTTTCCTTTTATCCACTGCGGGAATGGGTTGTCCGGAAGCATTCTTAAAGGCAACGGAAATCTTCTTAATAGAAAGGTCTCCTTCAAAGACTACCTTAAAGGGAGAGGCTTCTCCCGGTGGAAGAGGGTTAATGGGGAGGGGAGTTTCTTCAAAGGTAATAAACTCTTCAAGATCTTCAAAAAGTTGAATGAGGACCCAGGCATCATTTAAAGTCTCATCCGATATATTTTTTGCCCTTCCTAGGATGCTCCATGTTCCCCTTTGTGTCTTCCGGAGATAGGAGGACTCTAAGGCCAACTGATGGGGGACTAATTCCTGGAATTCGAGAGAGATGGGTGGGAGATTTCTTCTTTCTTCAACAGAGACCGTTGCTCCGAAGGACTTAAGGGTTTTAGCAAGTATTTCGGCTTTTTTTAAAGAGAGATTTTTTTTGAGGATGATGGGACAACGGTCAACAATCTTTTTTAACAGAAGGAAGGGAATACTATAGTTTTTAGAAAGGTTATGACTGAAGGAGTCTTTTTCTTCTTCAGTGTTATCCCCGATACCGATGAGGAGGACTCTATATCTCCCTTCTTCCTGATTTAATCTAACCATGATGTTCCTTTTATGCCGAGTAGTTTTTCCCTAAACCCTATCAAGGGAGATTTTTAGTCGCTTTTTATAGGACGAAAAATTTAGGGTCCTCTCTCAGCGATGCCCGAACAGGGCGAATTCATGTTTCTCTCCTTATTTTTAAATAATTTTTCAAAATAGTTCAACATATTTTTTATTCAACATAATGGCTTTCAAAAAGGAATATTTTTTCACCCTAATAATTATTTTTATTTTCCCACCTCTTTCAATAAAGTAGTCAATCGACTAAAGTCTTTTTCATCAATAGATTGAAACTGTAATCCATATCGGTGCTCACCCCAACTTTCCCTAGCCGCCAAATCACACCAAACTACTTTTGCCACTGCTTTTATTGTGTCCAATTCTAAACCTCTCACATAAAATATTCCAATTTTCAATAAAGCTCCCATCTCGACCCTTTCAGGCAGATAGACGAGGAGTCCACCCTCGCTTGCATTCGCTACCATTCCCCCAAGGGTTTGTTTCCCATCAAGCCGAGAATAATCGAGGGGCAGTTCCACACTAAACCTTGGGTATTTCCTTTTTTCAATAGCCAGGACACCCATTTTTGTCTGTGAAGTGGATTGATTATTTTGATTCATTTTATCCATTTTTAATTAGGCTCTTCGGCTCAATTTTATATAAAATCTGCAATTTTAATACCATTTCTCCTTTTTTTATTATAAACCTCCCTTTTAATCCAGATTTTGGTAAATATTTTATCATATCTAGTCAAGATTTATTAATAAACTTTTCTGCAAAAATAATACCAATTTAATTATTTTCTAAATCTTTTTACAAATTGTCACATTTTTAACATTAAATCAAGGATATTGAAAATGGGATAAAGAGAATATTTCTTTTATTAAAGGAAGTTATCAATTTTTGAATCGATTTTTATTCAATGGGTATTTTCTTCAAGGTCTATGAAATATTTTCACTGTTTTACCCATTCTGGCTTTGCTTTATAAAGGTCTGCTTCTTCTGGAATCTTTTTTTCTAACATGTCCCTGGCTTCTTCAATTTGAATTTTACATTGGTCCATTTCACTCTTGACCTGGTCTCTTTCTCTTCGGAGATTTCCCCTTTCAGCCGTACTTTTTGAATCGTTAAACTTTTCTGTCAATTCATTATATCTACCTCTCAAGATTTCCAATTTATCTTGTAATTCTTTTAATTTCTTTCTCCATTCCTCCACTCGTCCCTTCCAATAGTCTTCTCCCCTCCCCAATCGATCCCTATAAGTCTCCTCTTTTCTCTTGGGCATTAATTCCCCTTCAACTTTTGTTTCTCCCTTCTCTTCCGGCAATCCAATTTTTTCAGCCCTAGATCGATATTTTTCAGGGACTTGAGTAATATCATCCGTGAAATAGACCACTCCTTTTTCATCAACCCATTTGTAAACCTCTGCAAAAGAGATCCCTGAAATAAAAAAGATGAATAAAATGGTGACTAAAATTCGTTTCATAATTATTCCTTCAGCAATTCTTATGCCAAATACTTTTTAAATATTGATTTTCACCATATAATATATTATTATTTATTTAGCTAGTACATCAAACCATATCACCTCCTTGTTTCACCCCCATTTGATGTACTGGTTGGGATCAGTTATGGCCCTCCTCTAACTGATCCCTTTTGAATTTATTACATAAAATTAATTGGTTAGATTTGTTTCCCACATTTTTTGTGAATACCCTGTTGAAAACCATAATCTTTTAATCTAAAAATGGCCTATTCTACATTTTTTTAGCAAAATGCCTAATCTTTAATCAATATAATTCTCAATAATTTTTAGAGGTTATTGACAATTTTTGACCCAAACCATTCCCCTTTATCCCTCGCACCACCTCTGATGGAAATCCAAGTTGTGATACAAATTCCCTGTGAAATTCCCTAAATCCGATTTTTTCGAGAAAAGGTTGGGCCTTGACACCTCTACATCCGGCTAAGAGAGGTGGCTTTAGTTTATAAATACCTTCGTAAATTTGATTCAACCACCTCTCCCCTTTAGTCATGTTGACTAAAACAATTCTGCCCCCATCCTTTAGAACTCTTTTAAATTCCAAAAGAATGGGAATGAAATCTTCAACATGAAGGATGTCCAAGAGATATTGGTTCATAATGACATCAAACGTATCGTCCTCGAAAGGAAGATGCCGACAATCACAGAGATGGAGGGTATAATTCTTTTGCCCTGTTTTAGAAATTCTTTTTCTTGCCTTCTCCACCATCTTCATGGAGACATCGATACCATCCACCCACCCATTTGGATTCCTCTTCAGTATTTCCACAAAATTGAGTCCAGTTCCAAGAGCAACTTCTAAAACTTTATCTCCATTCTGAATCGTAGCGATCTCTAAAGCCCGTTGGCGGGCTTTTGACTCCATCAAAATTCCAAACAAATCGTAGATCGGTGCAATCCAATTATATTTCCGGATAATCTCTTGATGTGTGTATCTTGCTTCCAAGATCTCTGGTTCCATTGATAGACTCCCGTGACCCCTGCGAAGGTTTTCCCCTCCCTTTCACCCCCTCAAGGGAGAAAATGATCTTGAAATAAATTACAGGATTTAAAGGAGAAGAGTCAAGACTTTTTTATATGAGTGTCATTTAAAAATTAAAAGTGCACTGGTTTTTATGGATTTAAAGTTTAAAAGTGCACCCTTCTTTAATCTGACGAAGAGACATAATCTAAAGAAACCAAAAGGAGGTTTTAGATTATGTCCCAATT
>Ga0208819_1000307_pt1 | contig 41199 bp, 35 predicted proteins | sample June2015DPH_11_1_3_FD_184707 | JGI IMG/M metagenome (GOLD analysis project Ga0208819, IMG submission 184707) | Peatland microbial communities from SPRUCE experiment site at the Marcell Experimental Forest, Minnesota, USA - June2015DPH_11_150... | ecosystem: Environmental > Terrestrial > Soil >...
AGGGTCAGTTGATTTCTTGTGATGGGTTTCGATTGGTTGGCCGCGAGGGGGCAGGCACTGCTATTCCAGGATTTGAACCATCGAGACTAGGGTGGCGCTTGGGGCAAAAGCGTTTCATTCATAAATATTTCAGGGTGACAAGTATTTGGCCTTTAGAAATACGAGCTGTATCTGGACAAGCGCAAACAGCTAATCGATGTCGCGATGGAGAGTGCGCGGACCTGCGACAAGGCTGTGCTCGCGTTTGGCTCGGCAGTGTTCTGCTTCTTCATTTGCATTGGTCAAGGACATTGCGCTTTCCTCATGCAATCTCTGTTGCTGCTCACACGCGTTCATGACCCCGTGTAAAGCTGGAAAGGCGCCCAATAAAACGGCTTGTGGAAAGCATTGCTGGAATGGAGCAGGGAAAGTTTGGCCGCGCGAAGAGCGGAATCGGGACTCTTCCCTTCCTTCAGTCCGGTGTAGAGTTCGTCCATAAGCTGGGGAGTGGAAACGTCACTGACTTCCCATAAGGCTCCGATCACATTGTGCGCTCCGGCTCGGAGAAATGCCCAGGAGAGTCCGACCAGGCCCTCGCCGGAATAGGCACGTGCTCCGGCTCCGTAGCAGGTTGAAATCATGACCAGATCGGCCCGCAGCGGCTGATGAATGATGTCGCGGGCGTAGAGCTTGAATGAGTCATCCGCCGTGCTGGACCGGGACAGAACGATGGCAGAGTCAAGCGGGCTCGTGCGGCTCGCAGTTCCGTGAGCCACGAAATGGATGTAAGAAAACTGCTCCGGCTTGCTGGATAGATATGCTGTCGGGGTCGCCCGCTCGCGCGCAAATACATTTTGTTGCGCAGAGGGGAAATGTTTCTCGACGATCTCGATCTCCGAGGCTGCATTGCGCAGCTCAGGATAATCTGCGTTTGGCGCAACCGCGTTGCCTAACAGGAGCAGGCTGCCAGAATGCTTCGTGACGGCGCGAGGGGCTGCCAGCAGGCGAAGCGAACTCGCGTCGGCGACGGTAATGTCCTCAATCCAGTAGTGTGGTGTCGGGTCGGGAACGAGCAACGTCTCGAAGTTGAGCGTGTTTAAGCTGTCATCGGGAATGATGAAGACTTTAGCGTCCTTTGTCAGCAAGGTTGCGGCAGGCGCTACCAGCATGGCGTAGAGCGCCCGTCCATCGGCGTCAGTAGATTGCAGAAATTCCTGCTGTTCGGCAAGAGCTTTCCGGTATCGCTGGACGCTGAGATCGATTTCGGATTTCGCAGGCAGAGGAAACAGGCTGGTTTTGTGGGCTGTAATCGCCCACAGGTAAGATTGCTTCTCGCCGAGCCAATAGAAAAAAATGGCACCGCCGGCTCGACGGGCGATTGCTTGAACATTTAACGAATCAGGTTTGAAAGATGTCCCCTTCGGCAATAATCCCAACCCTTCGGCCAAAGTCCGGCCTCGGCTGTATTCGGCGACCTGCAGCGCTTCCGGCACTTTTCCTTGGCTCACCAGGAAGCGGATGTAATCGTCATAGATACTCGCTGCGTTGGCGGGAAACGGCAGTTCCGATTCCTCGTGCTTCAGCGAAGATCGAGCTGTCTCGAACGTGCTCAGTGCCGCTCGATACTCGCGGTCCGCCGAGGCTGCGTTGTTTTCGTCCTCGTAGAGTTGGGCGAGAGAGTGCTCCGCCTCCCACTTCAAGAAAACGTGGCTCTTCGGATCCTGCTCAATGTCGCGAAAAATCTTTTCTGCCTGCGCCGCGTCGTGCATGCGGGCTGCAACGTGTCCCTTGACCAGCATGGGATACAGCACATCGAGCCGGTCTCCGTCTGGTGGCACGAGGGCAATTGTCTGATCGGCGTAATTGCGTGCCTGCTCCAGATTTCCCGTCCGCTCAGAAACCAGCGCGAGAGACATAAGAGCATTGAGGATGTCTTCTCGGCTGTTGATCTGTTTTGCTAGATCGAGTGCTTGTTGGTAGGACGATTGCGCCTTGTCGTAATCGTGGGCATCGAGGTAGACGTAGCCCGCGGTAGTGAGCCACTTCACTTCATCCGAAATAGCGCCAATCTGCTCGGCGCGATCCCTCGCGTCAAGGAACAGCCGAAGGGCTTTTTCGGGCTCGCCAAGCCGGTAATATGCCCATCCCTGGTTACCTAGGGCGACCTGGGCAACCGACATGGCGTCGATCGCGGCAGCCCCCCGGTATGCGCCTTCGGACCAGTCAAGGGCCTCGTCGAAATGCTCTTGTAAAAGCGCTGACCAGCTCAGGCTCAGCATCGCATTTGCCTCGCCATACGCATCGCTCCCGGCCCTCGCTCGGGTCAGCGCCTCCTCGAAGGCAAGGTGTGCCTGGGCAAAAGCTCCCCGCTCCATCTCTAGCTCCCCACGCGCAAGGGCTACGTTGATGCACGGGGAATGATAAGAAATCCTGCACAGCCGTTCCGCTTCCCCCAGCGTTTGCTCCGCCTCTGAAAAGCGGTGCAGATCCGCGTAAGCCAAGCCCTCGAGCCGTAGCTTTCGAACGACCAGTTCATCGGAGGGCGGCGCAGAGGTCTCGGATGCCAACAGGGCGAGGACTCGATCATTCATGCCCTGCCATGCCAGAGCTTCCGCCCGCAGGAGCTGGAATTTCCAAACCCATTCCGTACTGAAACCGTGGAATTGCTCGTATCCATTTTTTGCCTCCTTCTCGGCTGCAGCTACGTCTCCGTGCCGAAAGGTCTGAGTCGCATGGTCAAGGGTCGCCTGAGGATCCATACGGCGAGCGCAGGTTTGTAGAAGTGTAAGAGCGAGGAGGAGGGAAAGACACCTCAGGGCCCCGCGGGGGACGAGGTGCCGCAGTTGGACCAGCTCGATGGAGGCTCGGCCATTTTGTGCGAGGGGCATTTTACGAAATCCGGACGACGCAAGATTTTATCTTGAAAACGGAAAGCCATCCTTACAATTCCTGCCCCAAGGAGGACTTTCTATGTTTAGTTGATTTGTCTCCCTTCTGATGCTATTTGGATACCACGGCAGCGCCACCACTGTGCCGTCCGTGGGTCCGGATGGCCATGGGAATCGGCATGTAGCTCCCGCCGACAACCCTCAACCTAATCCACAAGATCCTTTCGTGGTAGACGGCGGCCGCAAAGGTGGTGGTGGTTAGTCGAGTCTTGAAGACGTCTCCGTATGTCATTGCGAGAAGCGAAAGCAACTAGGAATCCGGCTCGCTTGGGCAACCACCGAGGAGGATTTCTCGAAGGGTGAAAGCAGCTCGCAATGACATTTTCTCGGTGCGGGATGGGAGTCGCTGTCGAGCGCTACGTCCGCTATGGAAGAACCCAGAGATGAAATTGCACGCGACCTGATGCGCCTCGGCGACGTGGATGGGGCTAGCAAGATCGCAGAGACGGAAATCCAGCGAGCTGGAGACCAAGGCAATAGTATCGAACTTTGGCGACTTCGCTTCATCCGGGCAGAGGTTTTGGAGGCACACGGGCGCGCTGACGAAGCCTTGAAATATATCGAGTCTCTCACCCCGCCTCCTGCCCAGGAAGTCGAATCGTGTGCCAGCCTCAAGATGCACCGTGGATTCTATTCGGGGCTGCTGGGCCGCTATGAGCTTGCGCACCGGCTCCTCGGTGAAGCGGAGGTCACAGCCCACGACGGAGGGTTGCCCAAGCTCCAAGCGGATGTCTATTTGTCTTGGGCTTTCATCTTTTTTCGCCAGGAGGATTATGTTTCTTCGGGCCGCTTGTTTCGATCTGTCCTGAGCATTGCCGAAAAAGTGGGTGGCTGGTATTTCCGAGGCCACGCCTTTTGGGGCATAGGCAAGAACCTGATGATTCTGGAACAGTATCGCGATGCCATGCCTTGGCTGGAAGAATCCCTGGGTATTTTTGAAGACGCCCGTGCGCGGCTGTCGATCGCGATGGTATGGAGCGAACTAGCCGTCTGCTATTTGGGCGTGGGCGACGACGAGAAAGCTCTCGAATTATTCCGGAAAGCCGAGTGCGTCAACCGCGAGTTGGGATACATCCACAACTACCAGGTGGTTCTGGCGAATACCGGCAACGTGTATCTGTATCGCCGCGATCACTTCACGGCAATTTCCAACTATCGGCGGGCGCTCGCCCTGGCGAGAGAGATCAAGGACCCTGTTTCGATCAAGAAGTGGAACTACAACATAAACTTGGCTTATGCACGGATTCGAGCCGATGTAGACCAGCGCAGAATGCGCATCGCATAAAGGTCGCCTTTTGAAACGAAGGTGCGGGCTCTAGCCAACTCCGTTACCCCTTGCCGCCGCCGCCGTTCACGACGGCCGTCCCCACACCGCTCCCTCCGCTCGCGATACAGCCCAGCTCCAGCCGAATCATCGTGAGGTGGAACGAATTGTGGTTCACCGTCAGCTCGGCAAGAAATACGTTTCCGAAGTCGGGTATGTGGATCACGTGTCCGAACGATTTCGCTGGAGGTGGGATCTGGACGGGTTTCCCGTCCGCAGCTTTCGCACTGATGTCCTTGATCTCGACATTCTCGACCAGCGAACATGTGATTCCGTCGCACTTGCCTTTACCAGTCTTCCGGTCTTCTTCTTGTGCCGCAGCGGCTCCGAGCCTAATCGCGCCGTAGTCCGGGGCGCCCCCGTGATACTTCTTTGTCATCGAACCGTCAGAATCCTCCAACCGCATCTTCTTACGAGCATCCGCGCCCAAGTTTTCCAGACGCGCCTTCAGTCTTTGGTATTGAGCCTCGACGGCTTTCATAAAGCCGGTACCTTGATCGAGGTGCATCCCGGTTGCGCCGGCAGGCCTTTCGCCCGCCAGATCGAGCCTTAGGTAAGGCTCTACGCTGTGGCGCGCGATCCTCAAGTTCTCGAAATGCGTGCCCAGAAAAGTAACTTCGGGCGAGTATTCACCTGGAAAGTGCGTCGTCGAAATCTGCGCCACCACGCGATCCGCGGTAACCACGTTCAGAACGTTCAGATCCTCCACCACGGAAGTGGCCAGCGTTACCGACGCGCCTTTGTGCTTCTCGCTTGCATGCCCCGAGACCTGGGTATGGGCAGCCGCGTAGGAAATGATTCCCTCCAGCCGGAAATTCTTGGCATGCTGAGAGAAATAGTTGCGTTGCGCTCTCTCTTCGTCGGACAAGTCCGCGAGCCTGCCTTCCAACTTTACGAATGCCTGCTTCTTGATCTCTTCTTTGAATGGGAGGACAAGCTTCCCGGCGAGGGCGTGCGCTTCCGCATGGAAGTAATGAGATTTGACGTTGTCTGCCATCGGCTGCGCTCCGCTCGTTTGAGCTTAGTTCTGGATTTGTACATCAATCGAATGCCGGCTGATTTCCTTTCTTTCGCCGACGGCGGTAATGCCATACACTACAAGCGTGTAAGTACCCGGTTGGCGGTTCCTGCCGGGGATGTAGATCTGGCGGCCTTCCTCGGCCGTTGCGGAAATCGGGCCCGACCACTCCAGCTTCTGCGCGGGATTATACAAGTCCGCCGCATACGACGCGAATCCATCCTCTGGCGGCAGGTTCACCAGCAGGCCGAAGCCCTCTCCCGCGTGCGTCTTGATCACAGTCGTGGCTGCACCGCGGGTGCTGACGTTGACGGACGCCCAAGGTCCTACCTGAGGCTGATTCGCCGCCTGCATTAGATGCGGATAGGTAACGAGATTCTGGTAGCCAACCACCGCCAGCAGTAAGGCCAGCACGGGCACAGCGAACGCGGGACGGAACCAGGCCAACCATCCCGCTCTTGCCGGCGCTGGGGCCGGGGCCAGCAGCGGAGACGGGACGGTCCGTTCCGTGAGTATAACTTTGCTCTGTTCTACGAACATGGCTGCGGCGCGCACATCGAGTGCGCAGTCCTGGCAATCGAACAGGTGCTCTTCGAACTGATCCTTCAGGTCAGGATCGAGCTCGTCCAGAAGATACCTTTCTGTCGCTTTCTGCCGGACCGCCTCATCATGGTCCATTGTCGATCCCTCTCATAACAGTAGTGAGTTGTGGCCGCCAACCGTTTCACAGTTTTCCAGCGGCCACGACACCCGGCGGACGAGCCGCCATATTTTTCAAATACAAGGACTTGAATGACTGTTTTGCCCTGTGCAGCAGCACCCGGAGGTAGTCCCGGTCAACTCCAAGATCGCGGCACACTTCATCTTTGTCCCGCTCCTCCAGGAAGACTTCTTGCAACAGCCGCCGGTCTCTTTCGGGCATCTCCTCCAGGATCTCGCGGATCTTCTCTGCCATTTGCTTGGCGGCAATCGCACCGAGCACATCCACGGTCAGAGCTGGAAAGTCCGCTTGCTCCTCGTCCTCCAGCGAACTGTCGCGCGAGGACGCCCGATATTGCTCGAGCAAGACGTTGTTGCACATGGAGTTCACAAAGGCGCCGAGACGGTCAGGCTGGCGGATTTTTCCGCCGCGCAGCGCGGCAAAAACACGGCTAAAGGTTTCCTGCCGGACGTCCTCAATCGCCTGAGGCGAATGCAGACGAGAGCGCAGTTTGAGCTGGATCAACTCGGTGAAATACGCCACGAAATGTTCCTGTGTCCGGAAGTCTCCCCCACGAAGACGCTCAACGTAGGATTCGTCAAAGGATTGGAGTTCCAAGAACCTGCCCCGCAGGTGCCGTAGTGGCAGCTAGTTTAGCACTCATGCCGAAGAAGATGGAATCATTCGTGTTGTCGTGTAACGAAATGGCTGGACGAGGCACTATTCCCCGAGAAGATGAGCCCCATCCATACAATTCGAAGTCGCTCGGCGACGCACACTTCGCCGCCGCAAGCCCGGAAACCTGTGCCTGGACTGGAGGGGCCGGGCGCTTTCCAATGCGCGATCCTGAGAGCCTTCGACCTGCCCAAGGGATACCGCGACGTGTTTCTCCTGAAAGAAATTCAGGGATACACACTGACGGAGATCGCAGCCATTCTCGGAATCAGTATCGACACGGCGCTGGCACGCTTGAAAAGCGCTCACCGTCAAATCGGTCACCTGGGAGATTCCGACGCCATGGAGCACGCGAAGTGACAGCTCTGGCGAATTCGCTCAAGCGAATCTGGTCTGCGAAAAACCGGGTCCCCCATCTAACCGGATGGGGGACATTCGGTTCCCGAAAGACTCCGAAAGACGAAACAACACTGGCCTGCTGGGCGCATGAGCGCGTTCTCGAGCTCGTCGAAGTATTCCAGCGAAACGCTCCCACCTTTATAGTGGTTGCCTGTAACCTCTTCCGCTAGTCCCCGGCCCGTCTTTTTGCACTTCTAAAGGAACACATCCGAGCTTTGAGCGCGGGTTCGCGCCTCCAACTGTTAGATCCATTCGCGCGCGACCGTCGGGTGATAAGGGGCGAACCAGAACAGGGTCGCTCTCTGAACGCTGGGCTTGGGATGTTCAAAAGAGTGCCAGGAGAAATGGAGAACTCTCGCCTTCAAATACCCGAAGATCGCCGGAGCCGTTTCCCCCATCCGGTTCCGGCGATCTGAAGAACCCAAGTCTTCCCCCCGGTTGCCAAGGGTCTTCGATATCGGGATCTCGTGGATGTAATTGAGTCGCCACACCCGCACGACCTTTTTCCACTCATTCGAGTAGTGCAGAAATCGAGCTCTTCGTTTCACAAAAAATTGGGAGAGTTTCTGGTGCAGGTATAAATCTACGTATGCTGCTACGCAGCGGCGGATGCTTTGGTAGTGACCGATCCGAATGCACTTTCGTTGCCCTCGCACATGAGCCCGAGATGGTTGTGGGGTTTGGACTGACCTTGGGAAAACTAGTCCTCTCTGGTCGAATCGACGAGGTGGTGGACACCATCAAAACCAATATTCGACACATATGAGGCCGGAGCGTTTCGAGCCGGGCGAGGTGACTGGATGTACCTTTTTTGCAACGTCGCCTACCTCGCATTACTCCAACAGCAAGGGCGTCCGTCAATTTTCACGTTTGCGCGGAAAGGGGAATTTATATGCAGAATCACAAGTTCGCAGTGCAACGAAACCAAGCACCCGCTAAAAAGTCCGGAGAATTCCTGATCGGAAACGATCTTCGCGTTACGCGCTTGGGATACGGCGCGATGAGAATCACGGGAGATGGAATTTGGGGCGAGCCTGCAGATCGGGCTGAGGCAATCCGGGTTTTGCGGCGGACCATCGAATTGGAGATCAATTTCATCGATACCGCGGATTCCTATGGTCCCTTTGTGAGTGAAGAGATCATAGCCGAGGCGCTGCACCCGTATCCGACAGGTTTGGTCATTGCAACGAAGGGCGGCTTCGACCGGCCCGGTCCCAACGAATGGGTAGAAAACGGAAAGCCGGAACACCTGCGAGCCGCCTGTGAAGGCAGCCTTCGCCGCTTGCGGCTGGACCGCATTGATCTTTATCAGTTGCATCGAATCGATCCGAAGGTGCCGGCTGAAGATCAGGTCGGCACTTTGAAGGATTTGCAAGCGCAAGGAAAAATCAAACACATCGGTTTATCGGAAGTGAGCGTGCGTCAGATCCAGCACGCGCGAACGATTGTTCCGATTGTGAGCGTTCAGAATCGTTACAGCATTACCGATCGCGGATCGGAAGATGTTCTGGAATATTGCGAAAAAGAAAAATTGGGTTTTATTCCGTGGTTCCCCCTGGCGGCCGGTCGCGTTTCCGGCCCAGACGGCCCCATCGGTCGTATAGCCGTGCAATGGAAAGCTACTCCTTCACAGGTGGCTCTGGCGTGGCTGCTGGCTCGATCTCCAGTCATGCTGCCGATCCCGGGGACTTCCAAGGTCAAACATCTCGAAGAAAATGTGGCGGCAGCAGAGTTGAAGATTGACGCAAACGCAGTGCGGGAACTAGACGCCTTGGCGCGCGCCAGCTAGGAAAAAGCAACTCTGCCGTCGATTCGAAGCTCCGACTGTTTGGCAACCGATGGTAAGCTTGCAGGGCGAACTTTCACACCGAGGCGAGCGTAGCATATCGCAGGGCGAAATCCGCGCACGTCACCATGGACGACACCCGATGGAGACCGATCCGATGAGCGCACCCGAAGCGGCAGCTAGATTGCCTGCCCTCGCGCAGTCGGTAGCTGCGCCGCTTACTCGCGCCGCCATCTTCCTGGTCGCGACACTCAATCCGGGCTCTGACAATCGCGCTACCCTGCGCTCGTTCTGCGGAGACCTCGCCGCGTTGTTGCGCGCGGTGGAATTTCGCGACCTGGAAGGAGGACTTTCCTGCGTCATTGGGTTTGGGTCCGACGCGTGGGACCACCTCTTTGGAGCACCGCGACCGGCAGAACTGCATCCGTTCCGGGAGATTCGCGCGGGAGAGCGCCATGCGGTCTCCACACCGGGCGACTTGCTGTTCCACATCCGCGCCAAACGCATGGATTTATGCTTCGAGCTTGCCACTCAGTTTATGGCGCGTATCGGGAATGCCGTTTCCCCGGTGGATGAAGTGCAGGGCTTCCGTTACTTCGACGACCGCGATCTCATGGGTTTCGTCGACGGGACGGAGAACCCGAGAGGCGCGGCAGCGATCGATGCCGTGCTCATCGGCGAGGAGGATGCTGCGTTCGCCGGCGGCAGCTATGTCATCGTGCAGAAATATCTTCACGATCTTGAGGCATGGAATGCGCTCTCCACCGAAGCGCAGGAGCGCATCATCGGCCGCACCAAGTTGTCCGACATCGAATTGGACGATTCGGTCAAGCCAACCTCAGCGCACAGCACGCTCACTACGATTGTCGAGAACGGCAAAGAGATCAAGATTCTGCGCGACAATATGCCCTTCGGCCGGCCCGGTCACGGCGAATTTGGTACGTATTTCATAGGCTACAGTCGTTCGCCTCGCACAATCGAGCAGATGCTCGAGAACATGTTCGTTGGGCGGCCGCCCGGCAACTACGACCGACTGCTCGACTTCAGCCGCGCCGTCACTGGAAATCTGTTCTTCGTGCCGTCGGCGACATTTCTGGAGAATGTCACCGAAGATCTAACTATTGAAGATCAGCCTGCGATTGCGGAATCCCCCGCTGCGCCGGCGGTGGCCGAAACCTCTTCATCCGTCCCATCGGTGCGCGACGGTTCGCTCGGCATCGGTTCTCTCAAAGGAGACATACGCCATGAATAATCTCCATCGCGAGCTTGCCCCCATTTCCGATTCGGCATGGGCTCAGATCGAAGAGGAAACATCGCGCACGCTCAAGCGCTATCTTGCCGGACGGCGCGTCGTCGACGTACACGGGCCGACTGGCATTGGCCTTTCTGCCGTCGGTACCGGCCACCTGCGCACCATCGCTGCCCCTGCGAAAGGCATCGTCGCGAGGCAGCGCGAAGTGAAAGCGCTGGTCGAGCTACGTGTTCCGTTCGAACTGGATCGCCAGGCGATCGACGACGTCGATCGTGGCGCGAACGACTCAGACTGGCAACCCGCGAAGGACGCCGCGCGACAGATCGCCTTTGCCGAGGACGCCGCTATATTCCAGGGCTATGCCGCCGCCGACATTGGGGGCATCCGTCAAGGAACCAGCAACCCGATCATGACGCTCCCCGCCGACGTGCGCCAATACCCGGAAGCCATTGCCCAGGGCCTGAGCCGATTGCGTCTCGTCGGTGTCAACGGCCCCTACTCCGTGCTGCTCGGCGCCGACGCCTACACCGCACTCGCCGAGACCAGCGACCACGGATACCCGGTGTTGGAGCATGTCAAACGGCTGGTCAACGATCAAATCATCTGGGCCCCTGCCATTGCTGGCGCTTTCGTGCTGACCACTCGTGGCGGCGATTTCGACCTGCACATTGGCCAGGACGTCTCCATCGGCTATCTGAGCCACACCGATGCCGCTGTCCGCCTATACCTGCAGGAGACATTCACGTTCCTTCTGCTCACCACCGAGGCTGCCGTCGCGCTGGCTCCTCCCGCGAAGGCGAAGAAGACTTGATGCGCGGCCTCGGACTCTTCTCACGCTCAATTCGGAGGCTTTCAGAGGGTTTCTCGGGCAGAACCCACATTTTAGTCACATACGAAAGCGTGTGGCAAAAGGCAGAGAGCAAGTACGACAGCGCCCGGCGGAGCATTTTGAAAGATGTCAAACGGCAAGCCAGTGGGAATCTCTCCAGAATTACCAGGTGCCAACCTGGTATGAAGATGCGAAGTTTGGAATCTTTATTCACTGGGGGCTGTATTCGGTCCCAGCATTTGCCAACGAATGGTATTCGCGCAATATGTACCAGCCGGGCTCTGAGGAATTCAAGCACCATGTCGGTGTTTTGCGGCTCCGCTTGCGAGCCGAGGCGGGCTCGACCGCAAACGCACAATAATGACGATCGAATCAACGACGAGATTCGAGAGCCCCTCTACTCGGTTATGCTGAGCACTTCCTGCAGTTTTATGTCCGCTGAGGAACTGCCTACCTTGATGTTGACTTGATCCGGCTCCACTTCGAAAGCGCCTCGGGTCAAGTTCCAATAGGCTAGAGCAGTGGCTTTGAGCGGCAAGCTGACCGTCTTCATCTCGCCGGGTTGCAGCGCGATGCGTTTGAATCCTTTCAGTTCTTCGATCGGCCGTTCCACTTTCGAGTTCGCGTGCGTCACATACATCTGCACGACTTCGTCTCCGGCGCGCAAGCCGGTGTTTCGCACATCGACGCTTACTGTGACTTCGCCGTCGCGTGTCATTTGTTCCGAACTCGTTCGCAGGTTGGAATAGGCGAACGTGGTGTAGCTGAGGCCGTAGGCGAAGGAATAGAGCGGCTTCTGGCGGAAGTACATGTAGGTGCGGCCGTGACGGATGTCGTAGTCCATCATCGGCGGAAGCTGATCGAGCGAGAGCGGCCAGGTTACGGCGAGGCGGCCGGCCGGATTGTAGTCGCCAAACAGCGCGTCAGCCAAGGCGTTTCCTTCCTCCTGGCTGTTGTGAGCCATGTGGAGGATCGCGGGCGCATGTTCCTCGGTCCACTGGATCGCGAACGGAAAACTCGAGATCAGCACAACAACGGTGCGCCGATTAACCTCCAGAACTTTCTTCACCAGGTCTTCCCGCTCGAGCCTGATGGATTTCCGGTCGATGGCTTCTTTGCCGTCGCTGGGCAGAGGACACCTAGCCCATCCTGCATTGCAGGTGGGATGGTTGCCGACGATTACGATTGCGACTTCCGAGGCACGGGCAATCTTGACGGCGGCATCATCGGTGTTGTCGCGCGCGAAGCTTACCTTGACCCCACTCCCCAGTTTGCTCTTGATTCCGTCGAGCGCGCTGATGGCGTACGGAGGCGTTCCGCTGTACCAATCCAGCGCGACTTGATCGGCATAAGGGCCTATCAGAGCTACGCGTTTTAGCTTTGTTTTGTCGAGCGGGAGGAAGTTCTCCGAGTTTTTCAGCAACACAATGGATTCCTGCGTGATCTTCCGGGCGATGGCTTTGTGTTCCTCGTTGTCCCAGGCCGGAGCAGTTCCCTTGAGATTCGCGTAGGGGTTCAGGTTTGGCGGATCGAGCAAGCCGAGCTTGTTCATCACGCGGTAGACGCCGCGCAGGTTGTCATCGATCTCGGCCGTATTCACTAGTTTCTTCTCGACAGCCTGGTTCGCGCCTTCGCGGTAGCGATCGAGAAACTGATTGATTCCCGCATGGATCGCGCCTGCCGCGGCCTGATCGATATCGGGGAAATATTTGTGCTCGGTGACCATGTTGGTGAGCGCGCCAGCGTCGGTGCAGATGATTCCATCGAAGCCCCATTCGTGCACGGTTATGTCTTTGAGGATGGGCTGGGCTGCCATGGGGATTCCGTTGTACGCGTTGTAGGCGGTCATGTACGCGCGAGAACCGCCTTCCATCACGCCCATGCGGAAGGGCACCGAGTAGCACTCGCGCAGCAGGCGCTCATCAAAATTGGAAGATGAACCGCCGCGGCCGTTTTCGTTGCTGTTGGCCAGGAAATGCTTCATCAGCGAGGCCGTCTGCCAGTAATGAGGATCGTCACCCTGCAGGCCGCGGACGAAAGCGACGGCCAAGGTTCCAGTCAGATAGGGATCTTCTCCGTAGGATTCTTCACTGCGGCCCCAGCGCGGGTCGCGCGCCAGGTCGGCGTTTGGAGCGCGGACGACGATACCCTCGCGGCGATGTTCTTCGCCTCTGGGATTCGTGGTGCGCAAGTCTTCGCTCTGAAAAATATAGCGGGCTTCCTGCCCTTCGATGGCCGCGGCTTTTTGCAGCAAATCCGGATCCCAGGTTTCGCCGAGCCCTACCGATTGCGGAAATTGCGTGGTGGGCAACGGCTTGAGGCCGTGGCCCTCCCAGCCGCCGGGGCCACCATAGGCAACGCCGTGCAGACCCTCGATGTGACCGGAGCCGCGAATTCCAAGACGCGGCACGTCGGGGCTCGTGCTGAGCGCGCTGATTTTCTCGTCGAGCGTCATCAGCGAGAGGATGTTGTTGATGCGGGTTTCAACCGGCAGGCTGGGATTCTGAAACGGGTACTGATACTGCTGAGTCCACGCGAAGGTGGCGGTTAGCAGAACCAGGGCGAGGGATAGGTGCGCGGTCATCGATCGTCTCATCGATTTTCTCCCGTTAGTTTTTTCGTCAGCGATTATCGAGAGCCACGGCGACTCCGTAGGGAGCGAGGTCGAGCGTGTTTGAGTTTTTGCCGTCGAGCACGAGGTTCATGGAATGAGGCAGCGTTACGCGGCGATCCTCCTGCGAGTAGTTGATAAGAACGAAAACTTGCTTGCCCGGACCGATACGACGGGAGACTTCTATGCCGTCGGGCACGGGGCCTAATACAGGCGTGACGCCGGATGTGTTCGTCATCCATTCCGTCGCGGCCGCCATCAACTTGTCGTCGAGTACCGCGCCGATGTAAGTGATTCGGCCCTTGCCATAGGCGCGAGTGATGACGGCGGGCTGATCGTCGAGCCATCCGTTGCTCTTGCCATACTTCAGAAGGACTTCGTCGCCGGGCGCCTGGCTCTTTAGTTGCTCCGCCCAGATGCTGGCTTCTCCGCTGCCCCAGAGGCCCGAGACAGGCACATCTTTTTCGAGCGCGTAGTACTGCTCGACGCGCGCACCCAGGGCATCGACGAGAAATCCGGGCTGCCGCTGCGGCAAGAGAGAGTTGAATTCATCTTTCATGCCGGAGCGTGGACCGAGAACAAGATGGCCGCCGTTGCGCACGTAGTCGAGCAGGTGATCGGCGAGATCCTTGGGCAGGACGTTTAGACTGGGCGCGGCTACCAACTTGTAGGCGTCAACCGGGGCGTAGGCGCTGACCACGTCGACCGATTGGGAAATCTGCCGCAGGGCCTGGTAGTAAATCTTCAGCAAGGCGACGTCGTCATATTTCTCTGTGTGTTTCTGAAACTGGATAGCCCAATGGCTGTCATAGGAGTAGAGCAGCGCTACCTCCGATAGCGGTTGCGTATCGCGAAAGCTGCTCTCCGCTTTGGCAAACTCGTGCGCCGTTTGCGCGGCTTCGTCGTAGAAGGGCACTGGAGTGCCGTCGGGGCCGACGAGGACGCCGTGAATCTCTTCCTGTCCGTTCAGCGCGCTGCGCCACTGCCAATAGTTGACATCATCGGCGCCGTGGCCGACAGCCTGCCAGGCCATCGCACGAGCCTCACCACGGTTGAGAAAATTATTGAGCGAGGACCAGTTCACCGCGCCGGGCTGGGTCTCCATCACCCAAAAATTCATCCGCTTAAAGCCACGAGTCAGGTCGTGGGAAAGGCCGTTGTATGCCGGGTCCACGTGTCCCGTGCCGACATAGTCGTCCCAGGAAGCGAAGGTGAGCGGCTGGGTGATGGTGTAGTGATCGAACCCGTCGAAAAAGCCCATGAAGTTGCCGGTGATGAACTGGCGCGATTCGGCGTGTTTTCGGATCACGTCAATCTGATTCTGCTGGTAGGAAGTCCAGGTGTCGGTGCCGAAGTGTTTCCAATCGAGCATCAATCCGGGGTTATGCCCGCCCACGGGGATGGGAATTTCTCGCCAGTTGTCGTAGGTCTGACTCCAGTAAGAGGTGGCCCAGTGCGTATTCAGGTTGTCGAGGGTTTTGTATTTGGCTTTCAGCCAATCCTGGAATTGCTGGCGCGTGACATCGTCGTAGGACATCCGGGCATAGCCGTATTCGTTGTCGATCTGCCAGCCAACCACGTTGGGATTGTGGCCGAAGCGTGTCGCCATCTGCTCGGCGATGCGGCGGCAGAACTCTCGATAGCGCGGAGATGAGGCTGAGGCGTGCGCGCGGTTGCCGTGGGTCACGCGTTGGCCGTCCGGTTCCATGCGGAGTACGTCGGGGTATTTCTGCGTGAGCCACGCGGGCGGTGTAGCCGTGGGCGTGCCGAGAACCGAAACAATGTGATGCTTGGCGGCCAGATTGATGGCGCGCTCCAGCCAGTCGAAATCATAGTGGCCTTCGGAGGGCCCCATGCGGCTCCAGGCAAATTCGGCGATGCGGACGACTTTCAGATCGGCGGCTTCCATCAGGCGCAGATCTTCTTCCCAGCGCGATTCGGGCCATTGTTCGGGATACCACGCGACACCCATCAGAATTGCATTCTGGCCGGGGATTTGCGTGGGGATCGGCGCTGAAGGCGGCTTCGTCGTTTGGGCTGATGCTGAAAGAACAAAAAAGAGACACCATGCGGCGCGGAGGAGAGGCAACGAATACCAAGACATAGACGGCTCCTGGAATCTTTGGGGCGAGGCCCCGCCACAACTGACAGCCTAGATCGAACAACGAAAACCGGGCGAGCTGCGCTCGCCTGGACAGCCGAGGGCGGCTGTCCCTATATGGCGTTTGCCTACGGCGTCACACTGACTTGTTTTCCCGAATACTGCACAACCTTGTCTGGAGTATCGCAAGGCGCGATGCCGACACCGTGATTCTCGCTCACAAAAACGATGCGGAACGTGCGGCTGGGGAGCATTCCCGGGAACTCTCCTTGGCGATCGCCGATAATTAGAGTGCGTTTCGCGTCATCCCAGCGAAAAACGATTGTGGCGTGGACACCTTTCTCGTAGTCGTAGTTGTCGTTCTCGTCCTCGTAGAGCGTGAATTCGCCATCTGCGCCGCGGTAAATGCGCAACTCAATCGGGTCGGCGGGGTTTTCGGTGGACCATTCGACATCGGGTCCGAAGGGAACGATGGAGCCGGCGCGAATGTAGAGCGGTAACTCATCGAGCGGGGCTTCGGCAGTGATCTCGCGCTTGCCATCGACGGATGCGCCATTCCAGAAGTCGTACCACTTCGCGTCCGGGAGGTAGACGCGACGGCTAGTGGCTGCCGGCTCGGTTACCGGATTCACCAGGAAGGCCGGGCCGTACATATATTCATTTCCCGTGTTTTGTGCGCGCACATCGTTGCGGAAATCCATCACCAGCGGACGCATGGGGGTATAGCTGTCGTTCGTTATCTTCCAGGCGAGCGAGTAGGTGTAGGGCAGCAGGCGATAGCGCAAACGATCGAAGCTCACGAGAATTTTCTGCGCGTCCGGTCGGTACGACCAGAGTTCGTTCTGATCTGTTTTGCGAGTTCCGTGCACACGCAAGATCGGATTGAACGTGCCGAACTGGAACCAGCGGACGAAAAGCTCGCGATAGGCGGGATCGTCGGGATCGCCGGAGACGAAGCCGCCGATGTCGGTGGTCCAGTAAGGAATGCCGGAGAGGGCAAAGTTCAGTCCGGCGGGAATCTGGCGGCGATAGCTGAACCAGTCAGAGTTGATATCGCCCGACCATGCGGTGACAGCATAGCGCTGCGATCCGGCGAAGGCGGAGCGCGAAAGAATGTAGACGCGCTTCCGGTCGGAGGCGGCGCGCTGGCCGTTGTACACGGCGCCCGTATCCAGCAGGGGATAAGCGTTCACGTAGCGGTCGCCGCTGCCGATTGCAAGCTTGTGGCCCAGTTGAATGTTTTCTTCCTGGCCTTCGGTCTCTGGCTCGGTTGTGTCCATCCACCAGGCATCAACTCCGATCTCGAAGAGACCTTTGTCCACCAGATCCCAATAGAATTTGCGGGCTTCGGGGCTGGTCGCGTCATACACGGCCATGGCATCGGTGTGATAAGGCGGCTTGGCGAATTTGAACTTGTCGATGAACCAGCCTTTTTTGTCCATGTAGTCGTAATTGGCCGATCCGGGCTCGAAGAAAGGCCAGATGGAGATCATGAGGTGGAAGTTCTCGCGGTGCAGTTCGTCGACCATGCCCTTGGGATCGGGATAGTTTTTGTTGAAAACGAATTCGCCCTTGCGGTTCCACCAGAACCAGTCCTGCACGATGTTGTCAGCGGGGATGTGCAGTTCACGATATTTGCTCGCGACGCCCAGAATCTCTGCCTGCGATTTGTAGCGGTTCTTGCACTGCCAGAAACCGTAGGCCCACTTGCCGAACAACGGCGCCTGCCCGGTGAGTTCGCGGTAGGCGGCGATGACCTTGTCGAGATCGGGACCGTAGAAGAAGTAGTAGTCGATAACGTCGGCCACTTCCGAGCTGACGTAGAGATAGTTGGCGAATCGATTGTTGAAACGGCTGCGGGAATCGTTGTTCCAGAAGATTCCATAGCCGTTGCTCGACACCAGAAAAGGCACGGCAATGTTGCTGTTGTCCTGCGAAATGTCGACCGATTCGCCGCGATAGTTCCAGACACCGGCCTGGTGCTGACCGAGTCCATAGAAAGCTTCGCGGGAGCCGTAGATGTTCACAAATGATTCGGCGTGATAGGTATCCTCGCCGTTTACCTTCACCGGCGTCAGCTTTCTGGTTGCTTCCTGCACGAGTTGCTTGCCGGCAAGATCGCGGTAGGTGATGGCGCCGTCCTTGCGGGTGACGACGATCTTCAGTTGTGAAGTGGTGAGTGTGACTTCGTCGGGGTTGTCCTGCAGGGTGAACTTCGTTGCCGGCCAATTCATCTTGATGACGACGGGATCGGGACGGCTGGCGGGGAAAGACGCGGTCGGAGAGTAGAGCACGTGGATGATCGAGTCGGAGCAGACCTGCAGCCGGAGTGTTCCGGACTTCATGGTGAATGTCGCGCCGTCGGGCTGTGGCTGGACGGCAATCACCGGGTTCATGGGAGCCCATTGCGCGAGCGCAGCCGACGAGAATCCAAATAAGAACAGAATCGCCAAGATGAAGCGAAGCAGATGTGTGTGGTTGCGACACATATGATGGGGACCTCGCGATCTTTACTATGTCAGATCCTTACTTCGTCGGATCTTTAACTCATTAGCTCATCGACCAGGAGACGGTGAATCTGGCCATGATAAATAGGGATCGAGATGGATTTCGGCGGGATCCGAAGACGCAGACAAGGGTTGCCCTGCCGATTTCGGAATCGATTCCGGTAAAAACGGCGAACATGTCGTCAGCCACTCTGTCACTTGGCCAAAATTAACAGTGATTGCAAGTACTTAGAGGTGCCTCCCGGCGCTACAAGTCGCTGATAGTCACTGCAGGCAAGCCCAACTGCCGGTAAAACTGCCGGTAAGTTTTGTTCGCCTTTTGTTCCATTCGGCCATTTCGCGATCCTCGACTTGATCAATACTATTAGGATTAAGGGAGATGGTATCTTGGCAGTTTGCCACTCCTTAGGCGAAAAACGGTATCTTCCATATTTATGGCACATATGAAATAATCATGTTTATGAAGCAAGAATCGATTCGGACGACGGTGGACATTCCGGCGCCCCTTTACCGGAAATTAAAGGAACAGGCGGCGGGAACTGGTTCTTCGATTCGTGAACTGGTTCTTCTCGGTGTGAGACGTGTGGTCTTGCAGGCACAGCGGCCGAGGCCAAAGCGGGTCGAATTTCCTCTGATTGTTTCCAAAGGACCACAGGTAGACCTGACGAATGAGCAGATCTATGAATACGTTGAATTTCCTTGATGCCAATGTCTGGCTGGCGCTCCTGTGGAGCCGGCATATACATTCCGAGAGAGCCAGATCCTGGTTTGAGCAGGCCGGACAGGAGCAATTCCTTTTCGGTCGGTTCACGCAAATCACTGTTCTTAGGCTTCTCACAACCGAACAGATCATGGGAGGGGACACAAAATCTATGGCGGAAGCCTGGAGCCTCTGGGACCGGATCTGGGCCGATGATCGAGTTGTTTTCGTGCCCGAGCCGGAGGATATCGAGAAGGAGTTCCGCGCGCGCTCTCGAATGCCTAGTCGCTCTCCAAAGGTCTGGGCAGACGCGTACATGTTGGCTTTCACGGCCGTGGCAGGCTTGAAGTTGATCACGTTTGACCGCGCTCTGAAGTCGCGCGGCAACGATGTGCTCGTGCTCTAGGACAGCTAAGCGGATGCGGCTGTGCACCGCCAGAATGTCATCGGATGAAAATGTCGCGAGTCTCTTTCGCCAGCCGCGACCTTTGAGCCCGCAGGTGCGGCTTGTTTCCGAAGTCGGTATTGGGCGCACTTTGTGTCTTCTTCGTCGCAGGGTTGCACGCTTGTCGGTACTAATCGGCCCAACTTCTCTAAAACGGAGCGTTGGCGGGCTCGCGGATTACTTCCGGGAAGCACGCCTGCGATCCACCCTCCGACACGTCGAGAGCGGACCAGGCGCTCAAGCGGCGGCTTGGTCTTCCCTCACAATGTCAGCCGGAACGTACGGGAACGTTGCCGACGGCTTCGATGTGACCGACTCCTTACCGATGCCTAGACTGACAGGTGTGTTCGCCGCGATCGAGAACATGACATTTGGCGCGTTATCGATGAGTGAGCGACCGTTCCACTCGGCGAAGCCGAACACAGCCGGTGTACCGACCTCGTACGGAAGAATGTTAGGGAAGAACCGGTGCGCGACTTTCTCCGCATATGCTCGAGGATCTTGTGCGGTTCCATTGGCGGACACGACGCCGGCGATTGCCTTCGTGACCGCCTCTCCGTAGGTTGCGAAGTCATCGGCCGGGCGCCCGGCATTGAGACGGTTGCCGAGATCTTCGTTGTACTGAGTGAACAGCGGGTGGATCATCGGAAGACCGACGCGATTGATCGAACGCCATCCCCCAGCGTCGGTGGCCAGCGATGACACAGCCCACACCCCGATCCGACGCTTGTCGTGTGCGCCGACGAGCAACTCGCCATCGGGCAGTTCCAGCACGATCGAATACAGTGTGTGGCTCGCAAACAGGTTCTTCGCACGACTTGGATCCCATCCGGACAGGTTTACGACCGTGCCGTCCTGAAACGCGTGCCCGACCGCGTGCAGCACATCAGGCTCAATCCAGAACGGGTCGCCAGCCCGGCCGGCCCAGACGCGCAGACCGGCCGCCGTGGTAACGGCCTCGCCGGTGGTTCCCTGCGCGACCACCGTGCCAGCCGCATGCGGATCCACGGCTTGTGCTCCCCGGATACACCGCACGATGTAGCGCTGCTTCCCCTGCTGGTCACGCTCGTCAAACGTAAGGCGGTAGGTTACATCTTCGACGGTATCTCCATTGAGATCGACCTTGACTTCGTACATTCCTTCCGGATGCCAGCCCGGTGCAGGAATGGGACCGAAAATTGAGTGGCAAACGTTGATCACGAACGCAGTGCCCGTTTCGCCGCGGAAAACGTAGAGGTCCGTGATATCGAGGCGGATGTCTTGCCGAGCGATTGGTGAATCGAGGTGATGGGACATGGTGCTCTCCCTTTGTTATTACGAAATCGGATCAACCGTGTGCCTCGGATCAGGGATGACTCGAGGCGAGCCCAGAAAATTCTGCGGAATTATACAGCGATTTAGGATGCTATGGAAACGGCAAAAGGTAATGAGAAACGTTAGGGCCCTATCGGGACTGCCCCGAAAGAAGAAGTGTGGGGGTGCACAGATCGTGTGGTCGGGGCAGTTTCGATAGGGTCGTTTGAACTGAGCCGCTGGCGTTTGCGGCGGACGCGGTGGGCTATGGGATTTCAATCGGTCCGTGCTGGTTGTAGGGTGTCTCTACAACCAGACGGAGAGAGACATGGCGCTGTCCTTAAACATCGCATCGGAGTCTCGACCGGTGACAGAGAGGGTGGTGTTTGCAGGACTGTGTCACTGCATGAGCGCACGAAGACATGGTGTGCTGGAACACACCTACGACAGACGTTGATCGAAACAAGTTGCGCCATGGTATCTCAGGAGGAATCAAGACTGCACCTTTGTTGGTCAGGCAAGGCCAGGGATTGGAAATAAAGCTGGCAGCTGGTCAGCCGTTCAACAATGAGCATGGGACCGGCGCACACCGGACATCGCAAATGAGTGGTTGTGTCAGGCTCGTTTGCGCAGGGCGCGCTGAGCAGGTCGCGGCAGCGTGACAGCATATCGCCACGTCTGCGATTAGCGAAAAGTCCGAAGTGGCGGATGCGGACCAACCCTTTCGGGAGAACATGGATCAAGAATCGTCGCAGAAACTCATCCGCGGAAACCGTCATGATCTTCTGCTTATCGCCCCGAACGTAGTCTTTCCAGCGAAACGAGACTCGATCATTCTGGAATGCCACCAGTCGGTGGTTGGAGATGGCGACGCGATGTGTATATCGCGCCAGATAGTTCAGAACATGTTCAGGACCTCCGAAGGGTGGCTTGACGTAGACCACCCAGTTTTCGCGGAAGAGGAGTCGCAGGAACGCGTGGAATCGGCGGGGCTCAGCAAGGTTCTGGAGTGAGCGATGGAACTGCAGCTTGTGTTGCTGAAAGAGTTGTTGAAGTCCGGCTGTGAACTTGCCGCGGAAGACGCGGCTGATTGCACGGACAGGCAGGAAGAATCGGTTGGAAGAAGCGATCCATCGGGAGCCATCGGGAGTAAGACCGCCAGCGGGAACGATGTAATGTACGTGGGGATGATGCTGAAGGTTCTGGCCCCAGGTATGAAGCACGCCAAGAAACCCAGTCTCTGCTCCTAGGTGTTTCGGGTCTCGAGCAAGTTCGAGGAGTGTCGCTGCACTGGCTCGGAAAAGCAGATCATAAAGCAGTCGCTTGTTCTGCAAGGTGAGAGCAGAAAGCTCGTGCGGCAAGGTGAAGACGATATGAAAGTAAGAGACGGGCAACAGCTCCGCCCTGCGCTTGGCGAGCCACCGGGAACGTGCGTTTCCCTGGCATCGGGGACAATGCCTGTTTCGGCATGAGTTGTATGAGATAGCCTGATGGCCGCAGCGCACACACTGATCACGATGACCACCCAAAGCCGCAGTGCGACAGCGGACGATGGCATCGAGCACCTTGCGATGCTGCCATGCAAGATGTGATCCGTAGTGCTCCCAGAATCTGTTTCCTGCTGCACGGACGATGTCGGCCACCTCAAGGGTGGGCCGGTTCATCGCTTCTTCTTCAGCCTGGAACGCTTCACGCCGTTGGGTCCGGAGACCTCGATCGTTTCCAACGGACTGGGAACTGCCTGCAGATGGCGTCGGGACAAGTGCAGATAGACGGTTGTGTCAGCCAGTTTGGCATGACCCAGTAGGACCTGGATCGTACGCAGATCGGCGCCGGCTTCGAGCATGTGCGTGGCGAAGCTGTGCCTGAGCGTATGGGGAGCGACGTGCTTAGCGATGCCTGCGTGCTTCGCGGCCTCGGTCACCGCAGTCCAGACAATCTTCTCCGTGATGGGTACATCGGCCCGCCAGTTGTTGACCGTGCCGGGGAATAGATATGTTTTTGGTTTCATCCAGCGCCAGTACTCGCGCAGGGTCTCCAGCAGCTTCGGGGATAATAGAACATCGCGATCACGGCCGCCCTTGCCCTGACGAACATGAATGACCATGCGTTCGCTGTCGATATCGGAGACCTTGAGGTGACACAGTTCGGCTCGGCGCAGACCGGTTGCGTACAACATCATCAGCATGGTGCGGTGCATTAGGTTTTGAGCGGAATCAATGACTCGCGCGACCTCTTCCTGACTCAGTACCGTGGGCATTCGCCTCTGACGCTTCGGGAACGGAATGTGATCGGGAAGATACGGTCGCCTGAGTGTCTTGACGAAGAGAAAACGCAGAGCGGCTGTACGACCTTCGATCGTCCCCGGTGAGAGCTTGCAGTCGCGAAACAGGTGAACCTGGTACTCGCGAATATGTTTTGGGCCGAGGCGATCGGGCGAACGGTGGAAGTACCTTGCGAAATCCTCTATGGCGTGGATGTAGGAACGAACCGTGTTCTGAGCGTAGTTGCGACGCTGGAGCTCGTCCAGCATCAGCTTCCTGAGATGGGTCACAGTGACCTCCTTGTGACCCAAACCTTATACCGGCAACAATGCTGGGGCCGACCACGCGGTAGCGTCCGCCGCGCCAGCGGCTTAGTCCAAACGCGGTCGTGGTCACTGACGAACGACTCCGGGACTATCAGCCAGCCAGAGAGACGAGAAGCCGTCGAGGAGCAATCGGACATCATTCTGGCCCACAACCGGCACACCGGATAGCCCAGAAGCCCGGGAAAACCGCTGTTTTCGACTGATTGGCAGTCAGCCTCCGACCCCACCTGGATAGTCGAAGCCTCGAAAACGTAACGGGGACCGGCAGGCCATCCGGCTACAACGCCAGTTTCATCTACGGCGCAAAGCTCGCCGTAGATGGAGGACGCACCTCGATCTGAAGTAAAATTGCGAAGTCCACTTCTCTAACTTCTTCAATCCTCAGTTCCGAGCCGCAGAAAGGGAAACGCAATGGCAAGTCTTCAGGAACGACTGGATGAATTTAAGAAATCATTTGAATCCGGAGCTCCGCCATACAACGCGCCGCACGAAGTGATCGAAACAATGCATCGTGCCACGGCCGAGCTCAAGGCTATGGGGATTGAGGGGCGAGCGTTGAAGGTCGGGGACCGTGCTCCGAGCTTCACCTTATTCAATCAAGATCATGTGCAGGTGGACTCCGCCGATCTCCTCCGCCAGGGGCCCCTGGTGGTCAGCTTCTTCCGAGGGCACTGGTGACCCTACTGCAATATGGAGCTGGAGGCTCTACAGCAGATTCACTCCGAGGTGCGAGCCTTGGGTGCACAGATTGTTGTAGTCACTCCTGAGCTCGAACGGTATACGCGGGCGCTGCACAAAAAGCTGAACCTGTCGTTCGATATTCTGACGGATCTTTACCTAAAAATCGCGGAGCAGTTTCGGCTCGTTTTCACACTGCCTGACTACTTGCGCGAGCTATACAAATCATTCGGCAGCACCCTAGACAGATTCAACGATGAACCGGAATATCGGTTGCCGATACCTGCACGATACGTAATCGATAAGGGGGGCATCATTCGTGCCGCCGACGTCAATGCCGATTACACGATTCGATCCGAGCCTTCCGAAACTCTGAAGCAGTTGCGGACGCTGAGTACTGCGGCCGAAGACTAGCAAGAGCCTGCCCCTAACTGAAAATCGTGCTTGCCTGGGTACTCAGATCAAATCTCTCGTTCCGTAGATCAACTCATGTCATCTTACCCAACTCATTTGCGCCTGGACCCAGTCCACTTGTTTTCGTGCGCGGGCACTAAGTGGAGATGTGTGGGTTTTCCGTTGGGGTGTGCGAGGCTCGAGCGCGGGGAGTGTGACGCTGGATTCGACGAGGTGAAGAATTCCGTAGGCATGAATCAAGTGCTGCGAAACCTCCGCCTCGTCGAATCCAGTTGTGGTAATTAAAGCCTAGTCTGCGGCGGCACTCGTTCCGCCTTTTTCCTTCTCCGCCACCAAGGCACCTTTTGCTGCCGCTTCGATGATATGAGCCACCGCTTGTGGTTGCGACACATACACGGCGTGGCTGCCTTTGATCTCGACCACCGTTGCACCAGCGCGTTTCGACATCAGCCGCTGGGCATCGGGCGGAATCATCCGATCCTCGGTCGTAAGCAGGTACCAGCTGGGTTTCGCCTTCCATGCCGCTTCGCTGATGGTGCCCCCTAGGGCGTCCACACCCCACGGCACTTGTGAGTCGGCCATGAATGCGGCCTCTTCCGGGCTCACGTCACCGGCGAACGATGCAGGAAACTTCGCCTTGTCGAGCATCAGAAAGCCGTCCACGGGCGGAAGGATCGGCGGTTGGGGCGCGCCAGCAGGCGCACTCTTGATCAACGTAGATACAGACTCACCTTTGTCGAGCGCAAAGGCGGCGACATACACCAGCCCCGCCACCTTCGGGTTGTTGCCGGCTTCGGTGATGACTGCGCCGCCATACGAGTGACCCACGAGTATCACGGGGCCGTTCTGAGCCGCGATCGCACGCTTGGTGACCGCTACGTCGTCTGGCAGCGTGATCGTCGGATTCTGGACGATGGTGACCGTGTAGCCGTCCTTCTTCAAGAGGTTGTAGACGTGCTGCCACCCGGACCCATCCACAAAGCCGCCGTGGACGAGAACGATATTCTTCACAACTGTCGTTGTATTCGTCTGTGCCATTGTGTTTTCTCCTATGCCTAACATGATTGTCATGATCGCCAGCACACAATAGATGATTCGTGTTCTGACGCCCATTGCCGTTGCGTTGTTCTTCATCGGATCTCCTTCCGCTTCATGCGGTCGCAAATGTTTTTGCCTGGCGCATATCGTCTGGCCGTCTGCATTGATTCTTGTCGACAGCAACCAAGGTATTCGGATCGCCGATTTTCAGAAACCTCGGAATCTACAGAGACGGACCTGTATTTTTCTTCAGGTTCGGAACTATGGAGAGAAGTGGTTGGGGTTTGGTAAAGACACCGGAATGCGGTTTATTTTGTATCGCGAAACACGGAAATAATTTTCTCGATTGGGCTTTTATCGGGGCGAAGGAAGATAACTCGTCCAGGAATGACAACAGTGATCTCTGTTCCAGAATTTGCGGAGCTAATGACCTTTAGCTTCCCCCCTATGCGTTCGGCCCGCTCGCGCATTCCTCGCAAACCATAGTGTCCGTCTTTTCCGTGGCTGATGAGCGGCGCAGGGATACCAACTCCGTTGTCGCTCACGCGAATTGAAAGGTCCTGAGAGTATTTCAGCTCCACTGCCAATTCGCTGGCCTTGGAATGTACGCAGGCATTGCGGATGGCCTCGTACGCGATTCGATACACTTCGTCCCGAACCACAGGGTGCATTTCCCTGGTTTCACCCTGCACCGACAAGGAAGTTTTCATCGGGCTGAACATCCGGCACTCTTCCGTAGCGCGATGCAGACCTTCCGCAAGATCGTTCGTTTCCGTCGTCGAAGTACGCAGGGACTGGAGCGCCGCCCGTCCTTCCTGAATCGCTCGAGAAAGCCACTCAGACAATTGCTCAACCGCCCGCCGCATTCGGGCTGGATCAGCCGGCTGATCCAGTGCATCATCAGCAACGAGCTTGCTACCCTCGATCGTCTGGAGGAGCGTGTCATAAAACTCTCTGGCAATGCGAGTGCGCTCGGCCAACCGCTCGTCGAAACGGGCACTCAGGGCATTGGTGGCTTGGCGCATACGGAGCCAGTGAAGCAGCATGATGAGCAGAACCCCAGCTGCAAAACAGGCGATGATGAATGACCTTGTCTGGTACCAGGCGGGAGTAACAAAAAAGGAAAAAGAGGCTCCCGCCTCGTTCCAGACGCCGTCATTATTACAAGCGATTACCCGGAAACGATACTGCCCTGGGCGGAGATCGTTGTAGAACGCTTGACGGCGCGTGCCCGGCTCCTGCCATGCGTTGTCGCGACCGCCCAGGCGGTAGCGGAAGCGTACTTTCTGCGGCGCGACAAAGCTAAGGCCGGCGTAGTCGATTTCCAGATTGCGAGTGAGCGGAGGGAGTTGCAACACACCCTGAGCCGGATAAGTAGCGCGATCCGCGATCACCTGTTCGATGTGCACCAGCGGCGGCACGATGTTTCGACTGAGATGCTCCGGGTCGATGACCTGCAAGGACAGACCGTTGGCGAACCACAAGCGGCCGTCAGCCGATCGGGCCCCGGCGACGAACGAAGCATAATTGGGTCGCACGCCGTCGAGTGCGTCGAAGGTTCGTACCGGAACCGTGATATCAGGATTCTGCTTCCAAGCCTGAAAGTCGGCGCTCGTCACCAGGCCCAGTGCGCAGTTCATGTACAGCCACAAGTCATTGCTACGGTCGAAGGCGATGGCATAGACCTGCTCGCACGGAAGGCCGTTCTTTCGGGTCAGCGTCAATGCCTTGTCGTTCCGCCAACCAAGCAGACCATAGTTGGTGGCGGCGAAAACAGAGCCGTCAGCATCCGGCAGAAGCTGCTGGATCACAGTGCCTTGGGGATGCTTGAAGGAATGGATGACAGTCTGCCCATCGCGAATGTGTGCCAGGTCGCCATTAAAAAGTCCGAGCGGGATGGCGGCCTCGCCCCTAGCACATGAATCAAAAGACAAAATAAAGGATGTGCTATCAAGCATTCTCGGCTCAGCAGTCCAGTACGGATTGCTGGTCAAGAACCCGGTCGAAGGAATTCGCCTCCCCGCGGAAAGACGCGGAAAGCGAAAGACCAAACCGCACGTCACTCCAGAGCAATTCGAACAGTTGCTTGAGTTGATCCCCGAGCCTTACGCCAGCATGGTATTCGTGGCGGTTTGGACCGGGCTTCGCGTCAGTGAACTGATCGGACTGAAATGGGAGGATGTAGGAGCAGACTCGCTGACGATAGATGAGCGCTGCTGCCGCGGTGACTGGGATGCACCAAAGAGCGAGGCGAGCAATGCCACCATCGGCGTTGAAGCCTGTGTGATTGAGCGCATCCACCATCTCAAGCAGCTCACGGTTGACGTCAAAGCCGGACTGGCGGTCAGGCATTACAAGGTGGTGAAGTCTGATCGGCCGGAGGATCTCGTGTTCCAGTCCGTTAAGACGGGCGCGCCCATGCGAGACAACAACATTCTGTCGCGGCACATCAAGCCGGCCGCGCGCAAACTCGGTCTGCCCTGGATCAACTGGCGTTGCTTGCGAACCTCGCATGCAACCTGGATGGTCGAAGCAGGCGCCAACCCCAAGGACGTGCACGGCCAGATGCGGCATTCTCGCATTTCGACCACAATGGATATCTATGCGCAGTTCGTGCCGGAGTCACAGCGGCGCGCACTGGCCAAGATGTCTGCGATGGTCGAGTCGCGCACGTCAAAGCCGGTCGCGGCGACAGGCAGTATTTCCATGCCGCCGCAATCGCGGATGGTGAATTAGCTAGTTGAAAATTATTTTGGAGCCAATTGGAGCCAAACCCAGGTGGGACGACGAGCTAAGTCGTTGAAAATATGGTGGCCAGGGACGGAGTTGAACCGCCGACGCCAGCCTTTTCAGCTTTGAGCCTAAACCCCTTTTCATTCAACAACTTAATTCGTCAAGATGGCCGATTTATTGTGACCATTCTGTGACCAGCGCCGATGTTCGCCTAAGCGTCGGCCGAACCATTAAACGAGAACACTTAAAGAGGATAAGCGAATCGAAGCTAACCCTTGAAATGCGTTCTCATCCTGAGTACAATTGTTCTCGGAATGAGTACACGCAACGGTCTCGGGGACCTTCTGTTCGGACGCACGCGGGGCGCTATCCTCGCCCTGCTCTATGGCAGGGCCGATCAATCATTCTACACACGCCAAATTGCACGCGAAGTAGATGCCAGCGTTGGCGCGGTTCAACGAGAGCTTGAAAACCTCTCGAAAGTGGGTCTTATCATTCGCAGTTCACTCGGCAGCCAAGTTTTCTATCAGGCGAACCGACACGCCCCCATATTTCGAGAGATGCAGGCCCTGGTGAACAAGACAATTGGCATCTTTAGCGTCTTGCGATCGGCATTGCATCCTTTGGCGAAGCGAGTCCTTGTGGCATTTGTGTACGGATCCGTCGCACGCGAGGAAGAAAAGGCACAGAGTGATGTTGATCTAATGGTTGTTGGGAAGGCCACACTTGACGAGATCCTTTCACGGCTCTCTACAGTGGAGAAAAACATCGGCCGCCCTATCAACCCGACCGTGTATTCCGTCGAGGAATTCAAGTCGAAACTTGCGAGCGGGAATCATTTTTTGACCGCCGTGCTCAAAGGCCAAAAGGAATTTTTGCTAGGAGACGAGGATGAGCTTAGAAAAGTGGGTGGAGTACGGTTGGCTAAGGCGGGAGCCGACCAGCACAGGTGAGATCAAGGATCTTCTGGGAATTGTGGATCGTAGCCTTGCGGATTCAAAGGTCGAAGCTGTTTCGACGGACCTTCGATTTATCGCTGCTTTCAACGCGGCGCTCAGCGTCGCGACGACAGCGCTCCGCGCCTCCGGTCTTCGCACCGTTACCCAAGCGGGTCACCACGTAAAAACAATCGAATCTCTCGAACTCACCATAAAAGCCAACCCGAAGGTCATTCAAAGATTCAAGACGTTCAACAGTAAGAGGAACAAATCGGTTTATGACGTTGCAGGCGCCGTGTCAGATCAGGAATTGGAAGCGATGGTGAAACTCGCGGAGGAACTCAAGAACAACACCCTAGCTTGGCTGCGAAACCTCCATCCGGAGCTATTGCCGGCCGGGCCGAGTGGTCCGACCCGTGCGGGAGGAGATTAGAAAGTCACGCCGGAACCGAGGGAGCCTCCACGGCGACTTCCCAGAAATATGGCCCCTTTATTGTGACCACTCTGTGACGAGCGCCGATGTTCGCCTAAGAGTCGGTGTAGAAATGTTCAGGATTGGAAGACAAGAGAAAAAGGTTAGTGGAACTGCGGCCTCTGCCGTGACAGGGCAACAATGACATGTAACTGATTGATATCAACCGGTGTCGGCGGATATCGTTTGATACAAAATGATACCGGAGAGCATCTGTTATCGTCCCCTTAACGTCCCCAGATTCGCGGGCGCCCGTTCCATTGGGACTCATGCCCAAAGCCCGGCTTTTTGGTTGGGATTCCCGTCTCCAACCATCGCGACGTTGCGGCCTTTCGCACGCAGTTCCCTTACACATCTCCCTCTGACAGTTGGGCCATTCTCACACGTTTGCCTTGCTTTACTGACCTTACTTACTCAGCGCGAAATCCGCCTTTGTATCGCCGCTGACGGTCACCGGTTTGGATTGGTTCTTTGTGCCTTCATGCCAGGCAACGACGGTGTAGCTGCCGTCGGGAACGTTGTCGATTTTATATTCGCCGGATTTGTCGGTCTTGGCGAAGAATGGAGTCGGAGCAACTACGATGTAGCCGGCCATCTCGGGGTGTACATTGCACAGGAGAGGCACCGCGCCTGCAGTGTCGAACCGGAAGGATCGCTTCTCGCCTTGCGGCCATGTTCCAAGATTGTGTCCCAGACTCTTATTTCCGCCGACGCTGGGCCAGAACACGTTGTGACCAACCTTATCGCTGTTTAGAAAGTCCACAGTAGTGCCTTGCTGCACGACCAGAATGTGCGGCGTGAACTGCAGCCCTTTCTGGTCCATTAAGGGATGTTCGGAGGTACGGTTGAAAGTCTTGCCCGCAATCGTGTCAACGTAAACCACAGACTCGCCGGAGACGCCAGAAACTTTGCCACTGATGGTTCCGGCGCTGGCGACGAGGCTCAACACTGCAAGGACTGCGACCACAGTCAGAACATTTCGTTTCATGGGTTCCTCCTTTGAACCAGATTCTTTCGTTACCTCGAAAAACCGCACCATTACATGCGCATCTCTTCTGACACCGAACAGTGGCGGACTCCGGTTCTGCGTGTACCGGAGCCCTGTCCCACGATGAGTCAAAAGTGGAACCCAAGTTCAGCTGTCAGCGAGCGCGGCGTGACATAGTGCGTGCCGCTGAAGGTGGAAAGGAAGTTGTAGAGCGCATAGTTGTTCGCCAGGTTGATGACGGTCATTGTGCGCTCCATTTGTACTTGTCACCGTGAAAGAGGTTGTCATGGCCCACCGACATGTCGAAGAGGCTCCGGTGTGCGATGCGCGGAGGCTTATGGTCGTCGTTCTCAGTACCTGGTGGAGGTACGTTTATGAGCGCAGAGCCGAACGCCGATGCGGGGCAGTTGTAAGGTAGAGGACTCGTCGGGGTTGCGCGGACGCCACTACAAGTGAACCCGGCTTCAGCCTCTTGATCAGCTGAAAGCGGCACCTGGCCCACGTTGGCAGCCATCATGCTCACGTTAGGTACGTTGTTGATTAACACTGATTGTGGGCAATCGTTGCTTGCGCCGATTCCGTAGCACGGAGTTGCGCCTGCCACCAGTCCAGTGTCATACCGCCAGTTGAAGCCCATCCAGGGACCGCGCTTCCAAGGCTGGTATTGGAAGTGGGTCGTCTGGTTGAAACGTTCGTCGTGGTCAATGCGGAAGGGAGTGCCCGGCGCTCCCACAGTCGCGCCCGCGCCGGCAATCTGCGGCGGGAAGAAACGTGCCGCCACGCTGGAGAAGACCATCAGCGCCGAGAATCCGTGGATTTCAGGCACGCTCACACGGCCCGCATATCCCGGAATCTTCGAGTTGTGCCACTCAATGGGGTAAGTGATCGGCGTGTTGCCGAGCACACTGAAGTCGAAGCCGTTGTGTGTGTACTTCGAGATCCACTCGCCGGAAAAGACCAGGTACTTCCCGAACGCCTGCTCCAGGCCAGCGTGGAATTCGTTGCGAAAGCCAACGCTCAAAGGATTCGTGGCCGACGAAGAACAGAGAAGCAGAGGGTTTAGGACAGCGATGCCGCAGCCGATGCTGGAGAGGATGAGGTTCTCGTTGAAGGGAGATTCCAGAGTGCGCGCGTAGGAAACACGCAGAATGGTGTTGGTCTTTTTGACGTTGTAAGCTACCCCTACCCGAGGCTCGACTTGGTTCCCGCTGGTGATCCCATTGTAGAGATCGCCGCGCAGTCCGAGGTTCAAAGACCAGTTATCTACGGTGATGTTATCTCGCACGTACAGGGCAAGTTCCTTGATATCGGTGTGGCCACTGAAAACGTAGGAGACTCCGCCACGGGTCAAGTCGTACGGAGCCAGGGTCGTACTGTAATAGGGATAAAGAGCATTGCCGGGCGCGTTCGGATTGGAAGCGATGTTCGCCTGCAACGGGCCGGTAACGCCGGGGCAGTCCGCGGGAGTGAGTCCGGGAGCTGCGACCCACGGATATATGTTCACCGAACTCGTGCCGTAAACATTCGTGATGCAGGGTGCGTTGTAGGTAGGATCGACGATCCCGATGGGCTCGTTCTCGTTGAGAAACGTTTGTTGGTAGGTGGCTCCAGCCTTAATTTGGTGAATGCCCTTGACATAGGAGAGATCCGTCCGCAGTCCCGCGTTAGTGAGCGAACGGTCCTGACCAACCGACTGTCTCTGAAGACTTGGTGGCCCGAGGTCCGCGAACGGATCTTTGCTGCCATAGTAGTTGTAGTCGTCGCGGCGCACGAACGCTCCCAACGTGTAGACGGCGTTCGTATTGAGCACATGCGTCCACGAAGGCGCGATGTTGAATGTTCCAATCTTGGAAACCTGGTCCGTTGGTCCCACCGGATTTCCGTCCGGGCCTATGCCGGGTGCACCGAAAGCCGCTGCCATCTGTGGCTCAATCCCAAAGAGTCCACTCCAGGGTGTCGCGTTTTCGGCATCGAGGTTATTCGGCGTCTGAAACCAGCTCCGGCTGTAGCCGAAGTTCAGGTGAATCGAGTCACCGGGTGTGATTTGATAATCCACGCGGTCGAACAGGTTTTCTTCATTGCCCTTGTCGTGGAACACCGCGAATTCTGGCGGATCGAGGAATCGACCAGTGTTCAGACCATTTGCGGAGATGAAGTTCCCCCAGTTCTTGCCGCCGTACGCAAGCTCGGCTGCCACGTTGGATGTTCCGAACGTCCCATAGGAAGTGCTCACACTACCGTGAGGCGTTGTCACACCCTGGCCTGAACGCGTGGTCGCTACAATCACAACGCTGGTCTTGCCTCCGTATTCCGCCGGCGGCGCACCCGAGATCACTTCCATGGATTCGATCGCATCGACGGGAAGCTGGTTGGAGAAGACTTTACTTTGCTGGTCAGTAATCGGCTGGCCGTCGATGCTGAACGAATTCGAGGCGTGGTCGCCGATGCCGTGAAAGAGGCCATTGGAATCGGCAGCGATCCCAGGAGTGGAGAGAGTAACCAGCGAACTCAGTGACGATGTCGTGCTTTCCAGAGGAAGTTTGTCGAACAAGCTCTTGTCAATATCGGAGTGGAAGGTCGGATCATTCTCCAGCAAATCGGCCGCCTGAGCCTCGACCGTCACGCTCTCGGACGCACCGCTCACCTTGAGGGCGATGTTGAGGTTCACGGGAACAACAGACCGAACATCAATGTCCTGCGAATAAGGAGCAAACCCGCGTCCCAGCACAGCGAGGTGATACGGATTAAACGGCACATTCGGGATGGTAAATTTGCCCGAACTGTCGGTAGCCGTGGCTCGATCAAAATGGCTGACTGGGTTGTGAATCTCCACGGCTGCGAACGCGACCACTGCACCGGTCGGATCAAGGACCGTACCTGTTACCGAGGTTGAGTTTCCACCCGACTGCGCGTAAGCCTGAAAAGCGAGGGCCAAAAGGAAAACCACCACAAAAGTCGCGGGAAGCGACTTCCTGTAAGAAGCCAGCATGATTCCTCCTGAAGATTCATCGAAAAAGATCAAGCCAAAGGCACACGGAAAACGAACCGGGCCTGTAAACGGCAGAAAGCTGATCTTTAGACGCTAGGAGGCGGGCGGACACACAGAACAAAGACTGTCAGGCGTTGCTTGGCAGAGACGGGTTCCGGCCGAAAGGTAGAGACCGAAACGAACATCACCGTTGGTAAGACGGTAGCGGTTTGCGGAGAAGCTGAATGGGCGGCGATACAGACGGTACACGTCGACGACTCGGTGGGGCTCAAATGTTGATGCGTGGCGAATGCAATCGCTGACCAGAAGGTCAGCAACACGCATAGACACGCTATCCGCTTCGATATCGACCGCATGAAAGCTAACCCCACGAAAACTTCATTTGAATCTATACCAAAACGCCAAATAAACGCAACGAGAGAATACCTATCCAGGTATGTACGCACAGCCTGCTTATATTTCGTGTTTCCTGACTGCCAGAGCTAGTGGTGGTGTGACGAGGCGAGGCCTCCATAAAGACCCAGTACAACGACGACTATTGCCCCCAGAATGATCCATAGCAGCTGAATTATCCCCTTCCTATCACCCGCTCTCTTATTCCGGCTTTGACCCTTTTTGAAGATTGATACCATGAGGTCACTGCGTCGCGCCTCCAACAGGAACGCTCGAATCCACGGAAGCCTTGATCTGTGTGGATGCCGCAGCGTTTGTTGCGTTGCTCTCTGCACGTTCAGGCCACTCCCTTGTATGGAAGGCGGTTCGACAGTCCCTCACGCATTTCCCAAAATCGCTATAAGCGAAATGGACTGATCCTGCATTCTTGAAATTCGCGCGGCAGGGCTAGCATCTCGCCCGCATCCCGACACCGGACAGCCCACTCAACTAGGGTTTGGTACTGGTCGAACGTAATAATATTTCCCAACCATTCCGTGCCCGATGAGCTCGTAATCACGACCACGTTCGGCACATCGCATGGTCCAACACAGCCGCTGATAGTCAGCTGAACTCGCTTCAGCAGTCCCCGTTTCCGCCATTCACTCTTCAGCCATTCCACCGGAACTTCGGGCAAACCACGCTCGACATTGCCGCAACAGCAGCCTCGACAGATCGTGATCTGTCCGACCACGAGGCGCTTCGTTTTCAATGGACAGTCTCGATCCTCGTTCACAGCGGGTGATCCGTCCCGACTTCTGGAAGCCACTTAATCCAACAAGCCATATAGGTCGTCCATTTCAAACGGTCTTGGTGATCTGCGAGACTGCAAGAAAACTGCCGCAATCAAAATCACCAAGATCGCCAGGGCGATTAGGATTGCCCAAGCTCTGACTTTCCGACTCTGGATCACATGAGCAAAGTGCATACCCTCAACTCAAATCCGCTCCAACCCCCGACTCATCGCCCGGATTCAGCACCACGGGGCAACAATCTCGTGGAATTGAGAATGAATGCCAACTCTGAGGTCACGTGAATAAAGGCGGCGAGCAGCGGATTCAGGAAGCCAAGGGCTGCCATTCCCACTCCTATGCTATCCACGACCAGCGTGCCCACAAAATTCTGCATGATGATCCCGCGGCAGCGTCGAGCAAGCCGCAAAGTTTCGACTAGTTTGGAGAGATCGCTTCCGATCAAGATCACATCTGCGCTCTCCCGAGCAACATCAGTTCCCGATCCCATGGCGATGCCGACGTTGGCCTCCACGAGGGCAGGAGCGTCGTTTATCCCGTCACCGACCATCGCGACATTACGCCCTTTGCTCCGCAACTCAGTCACCCACTTTGCTTTCTGCTCGGGCAGGAGTCCTCCCACTGCTTCATCTACTCCGAGATCACGGCCAACCGATGAAGTTGCCGCTTGTGTGTCTCCACTCAACAGGACAGTCTTCAAACCCATGTGTCGCATTGCGGCGACCGCACTCTTGGCTTCCGGACGCAAAACATCCGCTATTCGGATGCTCCCAAGAACCTGCCCTGCGCGAGCGACGTAGACTTCCGATGCCCCGCCCGCACCATCACTACTGACGGGCAAACCCCTCGTCATGCCGTGCTCCAGGAGCAGCGCCAGACTCCCCACGAGAATCTCCTCGCCTTCATAACTCACCCTGACTCCTCTTCCTGGCGTGTACGAGAATTCATCAGGCTCAACGAGCGGAACGTCGAGTTCCGTTGCCCGTGCCACAACTGCCTTGGCGAGAGGATGTTCGGACTTGCGTTCCGCAATACTGGCAGCCGCTATGATCTGTTGCTCTCCGAAGCCATTGGCGGAAACGACTTCCCGAATCTGTGGAGTCCCGAAAGTTAGCGTGCCGGTCTTGTCCAAAAGGACGGTGTCCACGGCAGCTAGTGCTTCCAGGTATAGGCCCCCTTTAATGATGGCTCCCTGATGTGCCGCTCGGCCTATTGCTCCGAGGATTGCAAGGGGAGTTCCAGCCGCGATACCGCACGCTCCGGCAACGATTACCACCGAGATGGTTGACCTGACGTTTTGAGTAATGATGAAAGTCAGAACTGCTGCCCCCAGGGCAAAATAGACCAAGTAACCCGCCAGGCGATCCGCAGTTTTCTGAATGGGAGCCCGTGATTTCTCGGCGCGTTCGACAGCTTCAACGATTCTTCCGAATGTCGTGTCGCGACCGAGTTTCTGGGAACCGATTTCCAGAGCCCCCGATTGATTGATGGTTCCGGCGTAGACAACATCTCCCGGTGCCTTCTCAACCGGCATGGCTTCGCCGGTGATTGCCGCTTGTTCCACAAACGATCGGCCGCCAAGCACAACGCCATCCACCGGGATGTGTCCGCCCGGTTTCACGATGACTGTGTCACCAACTTGAACCTGGTCGGACGCTATTTCCACCACCTCGTCATTGCGGCGGACCGCAACGGTTCTGGGGAGAAAATCGAGGAGACTCTGGATAGCCCGTCGGCCTCGTCCAACCGTGAGCCCCTCCAACACCTCGGCGGCGAGGACGAAGCCGGTGATGACCAGAGCAGTGAAGAACTCTCCAATCGCCAGAGCCGAGAGAAGCGCGATGGCCATCGAGAGTTCCATCGTCATCTTTCGTTCAACGATGTTCTCGAAGGCTTCCTTGAAAATGGGATATCCGCCGATCAGGGTAGCCGCGATGCCGATTGCGCTGATGTGCGGAAACGGCTCCCAAAGCCGAAACCAGACCGCCGCCGCAGCCAAGGCCACAAACGCGATACGGATGAGTTCGGTCCACTCTACCCCGTGCTCGTGTTCTTCACGTTCAGGGCCAGAGTCAGGTTCCTTCAGTTCTGAGGACTTCCGCGTCTCGCTGAGGTGCGAAGGATTGGCTGGGGACTTTTCGACGATGAGCGACGAACTCATAGAGACATTCCCTCTGTGGTACGAAAGCAATATTCCAGGTAAAACTCGACCATCAAGACAACTTCATCAGCGCCTAACACAAACTGTGCCCAGCGGCGCCGCGAGAACAGAACCGGAACAATAATCCGATCTCACTCTGCGATCCGCCCAATGAGGACCGGCAGCACGGTCAACGCTGCGATAGTGGAAAACACCGCGCCACCCAACATGACAGTGGCGAATCGGCCTTGTGCTCCCGAACTTGCCCCAATCAATGCCATGAAAAGGACCCCCACGATTGCACACAGTCCAACAAGGGAAACAGCTCGAAATTTCGCTTGAACTCCTCTATAACATGCATTTCGAATGTTGCCGTACAGCCTGCGGGCCTTGGCGATCTCAGAGGCAACCATCCAAGCCTGTACGACAGCCAGCGCAGAAACAAAACAGAAACCTGCTACTGCGCCCCGTTCAGCGTGCATGCCACGAACAAAAAGGGCGAGCACGCCTCCACTAAACCCCAGAAGCACAACGGTTATGACGAAGGCCATGCGCTGCCACATGATGAACTCGCGCAAACGAATGGTTCATGATACATACCCCCATAGGTATAGCGCAAGCCTCGGCATGATATCATTCGTTTGCGAATGAGTCATACAATCAAGAACAAACAGAAGCTGATTTTGCGGAGCAAACGCATCCGGGGGCAATTTGAGGCTCTGGAGCGGGTCCTCGACGAGGAACGCGATTGCTCGGAGGTGTTGCAGATCATCAGCGCGGCACGAGGGGCAGTCAACAGCCTGATGACTGAACTCTTGGAAGGCCACATCCGGCACCATGTGCTTGACCCGAAGCGGAGACCGAATTCGGAGCAGACGCACGCGGCCGATGAGGTGATCGACATGGTGAAAACCTACCTCAGATAGCCGAGTCCATCCCTTCGGGCCTCCGATGAACGGCCGTGACGATCTGGTAAGCGCCCACGCTGAGACCCCCCTACTCCGCCGTACCGGTGTTCTCCCCTCGCCCTCAGTTTGTATGTGGGGATCATTCCGGCAGCCCTAATCCACTCAGATTCTCTGAGGAACCAGTCTGTGATCTGCTGAAATTTCCTCCCAGGTACGCCGCATAGCTCGCGACTCTGTCATCAACGGACGACGCCAAGCCCCCATGGGCTGCGCTCTGCCAATCGCTAAACCTAATAAACGCACACATTTATGAATATCGACAGCCATCGATATATAGGATGTCGACCTAATGTAACAGATTCAAAATGGAAGCCAAGTGATTGCATTCAGAAAACTTGGTGGCCAGGGAGGGAGTTGAACCCCCGACGCCAGCCTTTTCAGGGCCAAACGCAGCCGTTTTGAACTCATTGATTCTCCAGCCCTTGCCATTGTTTCTCTCATCATTTTCCGTCCGAATATTGGAACATTTTGGAACAAGATTTTGGAACAGTATCAGTTCACAAAACTTGCCCCAGTCAACTCACCAAGTTTGTTCACCACCCGACGCTGAGACTCGGGAATGAACTGCTGGTAGATGTCCAGCGTTGTAGTCGCTCGCGAGTGCCGCATTTGCGCTTGCGCATCCTTTACGTCCGCGCCGGCCATCTTCAGCCAGGTCGCATGCGAACGCCGGAGCACCTGCCAGTTAACCCAGCCCATCCCCAGCGCCCGAGCTGCTGGCTTTATGAACCGGGTCAGTATCGTGTTGTCCCTCATGGGCGCACCCTTTGCAACCGAAGCAAAAACCAGATCGTCAGGACCGCACGATTTCACAGCGGGGTAGCGCCTGACAGCGTTACCCGCCCTGATCTCGACCGTGACGGTCTTGAGCCGATGAATACGGTCGATCACCCCGCAGTTCACCGGAATCGTAGCATTGCTAGCTTTGCTCTTGGGAGCACCCCACTCGCCGCGACAATACCGCTCTTCAATTGTGATGGAGTCCGCATGCACATTTTTCCATCGAAGCCCAATCAGTTCGCTCGCTCTGAGACCCGTGAACGCGGCTACATACACCATAGTCGCGTAAGGTTCAGGAATCAGGGCGAGCAGAGCATAGAACTTCAGAGGGTCGATGTAGGGTTTTATGCGGTTCCCTTTTCTCGCAGGGGCCAGCCTCACGCCCTCCATCGGGTTCTTGATGAGAATCCCGTATGTGATGGCGGAGGAAAGAATACTGGACATGACATCGCGAATCTTGTCCCTCGATTCATAGGACAATTTGGAACTCGCGATGCCCGAGAAATACTGCTGCAAGGTTAGGGGCGTCAGATCACGCATGCATTTCGATCCAAACGCCGGGTTGAGATAATTCTTAATCACGCTTAGGTAACGTGCCTGAGTGCTCTTCGCCATGAGTGGCAGGAGGGTCGATTTGTAAATCGCTTCTACATACTCATCGAAACCGACTGCCGCTCCGATAGGCGCGAGTCCCTGATTTAGCGGCCGCAAAACCTCAGCCGCGATCTTCTTAACCTCCCGCTCCGGCATTGTGGCGGGAGCGAGCCGAATGCGTTTACGTTTGCGTACCCTCTTCCCTGCCAGGAACTCGTCCTGCCACAGAAGCAGATACCACCATTTCCCCGAGCGCTTTGGCTTGGGGTCTTGAAACCTCCGGCGGGCCATTTTTTCGGTATCCTCCGAAAGCTGGCCTGTCGGGTTCGCCTTGACCGCAACGATACCATGCACGACGGGTTGGGCGAAAAGTTCCATAATCGCTTGCTTTAGTTTTCCAATTGACGCTGTACTGATCTTCTGTACTGACTTGTCAAATCAGGAATCCCAAAACCCTCATGGCTGCTCGGCAGGAAATCGCTAAGCTCGCGGAAAGTCCTCGCCGCGTTTCCGCGTGATTTCTTGTTGACGAATCTGCGAGTGCGCTGCATTCCCCGTTCGTGAATCAGTTGGCGGAGTCCAAGACCCGCGAGAAATTTCATCAGGTCATGGGCGTCAGGACTTGGTTCTGGTTGCCCGCCCGCAACAAATTCGAGACTGCCGAACGGGTCAAAGGCCAGTGCGTTTTCCTTCAGCGCCCTCAAGGTGGACAACTCGGTGGGAATTCTGCACCCTCCGTATTGCCGCTCAACTCGCGTGAGCACAAATCCCTCACTTGGGTATCCATACATCTCTTCGAAACTGGGCAACGGTTGCTCTTCGCTTTCGTTCCTCTTCAGCGCCGCATACCGCCTCTTGAGTTCCGCGATTTTGTTGTAAATGCGGAAACAATTCGGGCGACTTCCCAGGTAGAGAGTTTGGATCTCACCACGGCCCATGCGAGCAAACTGATCCGCCTTCTCGATATCATTGACAACCTGCTTGTACGCAGCACGAAGGGTGTCCTGGAAGAATGAAACAGGAACGCCCACAACATCAGCCGTAAGATCTACTCGCATCGTCTCTAGCTGCATCGGCTCAACCGCGAATATCCGAGTTATTTCGCTAACCAACTGCGTAAAGGATTTATGTCCTGTTTCAAGTAATTCCAATTTGTGATTACCTAGCTTTCCGTGCTTGCAGTGGGCATGCAGAACCACGTCAAATCCAAATGGCCTCAAATCCGCCACAGCCACATAGTGCCGCGTAGCATGAAACGGGTCTTTGCCTCCTGGCTTTCGCAATTCCGAATACAGCGTCCCAAAGTCAGTCGTGTACATCGCACAGGACGGGACACGCAGCTCCAGTTTGTCAATCACACCTCCATCCATGACAGGAAGAAACTCGCAGGCTCGTCATACTGACGCAGGTTGCAGGCTATTAGACGGAGCCTGCAACTCGCTTTACGTGGCCGTTGTCCTGTTCCCCTCATTCGCGCACTCGCCTTTGCTGCTACGCTTCGTTCCGCAGTGGGACCACTACGTGGTCCCCCAAGAGGGGTTTCACCCCTCCTGGACCTCCCCAAGCCAACCCATTGTGTCCTTACCGGGCATCTCTCGGTCCGGTTCAAATTTGGAGGGTGGGGTCATGCCCGTATAAGTCGCGGGTCGTGAGGTTGGCTATTCGCCACGTTGCCCGCACTGAGGTTTTGATCCCACCCATGTCGACAGAAAATTTCCTACAATCCCAACCAATCGAGCAGGCCCGCGCGGGATTTTCCGCGTCGCCTCCTTGCTCTACTTCGTTTCTGCTCCGTTCCGAGTCTCCCCTGTAATTCGAGAAGCCGCTCTCGAAGCGGCTCTCGAAGCCGTTCGGGGGTTCGAGGCGAAGCAATCGCGGCCCTCACACCACGTATCTGCTCCTCAGTCGTTAAGACGTGTCGCTTTGCCATACACTCAACCTCCAATTGGTTGTGGTTACTATCGTGAGTTTTGATCAGTTGAAATGACTTAACAATAGGTTTTTCTTTTGGCATACTTGCGCCAGAACTCCCGCGCGAGTTTTGGCAAGAGTCACCCTATGAGAAAGAAAGACGAGCCCAAACCTCTCAGCGAGCAGGAGAAGAACGAATTGCGTCCTGAGCTGGC
>Ga0208819_1000316_pt1 | contig 40386 bp, 41 predicted proteins | sample June2015DPH_11_1_3_FD_184707 | JGI IMG/M metagenome (GOLD analysis project Ga0208819, IMG submission 184707) | Peatland microbial communities from SPRUCE experiment site at the Marcell Experimental Forest, Minnesota, USA - June2015DPH_11_150... | ecosystem: Environmental > Terrestrial > Soil >...
GCCGGCAAGGGTGGAGGGATCGGCTGGGGTCTCGCCCGCAGCATGGAAAACGCGGTGATTGATGAGGAGACCATTATCGATAACCGTGAGTATCACACCATCCAAGAGGCGAAGAACGGCCTCGGTCCCGCGCCCATCAAAACCCCCAGAGGCTGGCTACACCTGGCGCATGGTGTACGTAACACGGCGGCCGGATTGCGTTATGTGCTCTACCTTCTCCTCTGCGAACTCGACCGCCCGCAGGTGGTCACCCACCGCCCGGGGGGCTACTTCCTCGCCCCACAAGGCGAGGAACGGATCGGCGATGTTTCGAGCGTGGTGTTCAGTAATGGTTGGGTGGCGCGCGCGGATGGTCAGGTCTTCATTTACTATGGCTCCTCGGACACCCGGCTGCACGTGGCCACCAGCACGATCGATAGGCTTCTCGATTACGTGTTACACACGCCGGAAGATCCGCTGCGGAGCTACGCCTGCGTCGAGCAGCGTTACGCCCTGATCGAGGAAAATCTCAAGCTTATGGGCTCCCTCCAAAAGCGTACAGCCAAGCAACCTGTCCGCCGCACCCGCAGAGCCGCCCGCCGCTGAATGCGACCAGGACCTTCCTGATCCGCGCCGGCGTCGACTGGACCTTGCATTCAGAGGCGGTCGGGTGTACGTTACCGGATAATGACTGTGGCGATGAGCGCTAAGAAATGAGGGCTATTTTATGAAACTGCACCGCGTGCAGGTGTTGATTCTCGCCTCGCAACTTGTCTTGGCAAGTATGGCGTTTGGGCAGACCTACAAAGTGGAAAACGCCGGAGCGCCGCCCGTCGCAGACCTTTCCAAACCCTTGCAAGATGCATTGGAATCACAGGGAACGCGGGTGGTAAACGACCAGGGAGGCACCTTGCTGGAGGTGTGGTTGCGCAAGAGCGTGCCCACCAGCTCCAGCGCTGGCGGTTCTTCAGACTTTCTCTATGCTTCTCTGAGTGAAGGAGTGTTCCTTGGCGTGCTGCACTTCCCCAGTCAGGGAGCTGATTTCCGCGGCCGGGCCATCAAGCCGGGGTTTTATACTTTGCGCTACGGGTTGATTCCTCAGGACGGGAATCATATGGGGGTGAACCCCACCCGGGACGTATTGATCCTCTGCCCCGTCGCTATGGACAACGATCTTGCCACGGCCCTGAGATTTGATGACCTCGTAAAGTTGGGCCGCCAATCGTCGGGCACGCCGCACCCTGGTTTCCTCGTGGGAGCGCCGGTGAATGGAGATAGCTTCCCGGCTGTGGTCAAAGATGATCAGGGGCATTGGGACCTCCAGGTGAAGGTTCACGGGTCAGGCGGCGATCTTCCCATAGCGTTCACGGTTGTCGGAAAGTGGGAGGGCTGACGAAGAGCATTGAGTGATTGGTTCATTGAGCCATTGATTCATTGAAAAGCGGTTCGAGGTTTTTTTGTCAATGAATCAATGACTCACTGAAGCAATGGTGAAATTGACTTGATGTACTCCTCAGAAGAACAACAGCACGAGACCTGCTCGAGCGCCTCAATGCGAGTGATGGCGATTGGGCTGCTTGTGTGGACGGCTGCGCTGGCAGCCTCCCCTTTATACGCGGCGCAAGGCGGGCCGCGTCATCTGGCAGCCTTGGCAGGAAAGCTGCTCTTCATCTCTGGGCAAGGGCCGGCATTACGAATAAACGAAAAGGATCAGCCCCTCTCCGCGACCACCACTTATCTGTTCCACACCTTGCTGGACAAACGCTTGGCTAACCGCGAGGTCCGGCTCGAAGGAACGATGAAATCCGATGGAACATTTGAGGTCGAGCGGCTTTACACTGTCAGGAATGGGAAACTCTACCGAGTCCGTTATTTCTGCAAAGTATGTAACATCGAGGCTCTTGAACCCGGGGATTGCGTCTGCTGCCAGCAACCTCCCGAGCTGCAGGAAATCCCTGTGACCGACGACACCAGGTAAGCAACTTCACTCCCACCCGGCTCGGATCGTTTTGCACGCTGCCCTGCTGTCAGGCAGGACGAAAGTTGATCTCGAGATTTCATAGGGGGGATCCCCCAGCATGTTAAGGCGCGCATTCCTCTCGTCGCTCACTTCGGCCCTAACTGTCGCTTCTGCCCGCGCATTCGCACCGGTTCAAACCCCAACCAACGACACCAGTGGCGGCTGGCGCAAATATGAGCACAACCCAGTGCTTGGAGGCAGTCTCGGCGTTTGCTTCGACGTATCGTTGCTGAGAGAAGGCGACAAATACCGGATGTGGTTCTCGTGGAGAACGAAGAAAAGCGTAGCCTCCGTTGAAAGTACAGACGGGATTCACTGGGGACCTCCCGCTATCGTGCTTGGCCCAAATCCCGCCACGAATTGGGAAGAGGATATAAACCGCCCCCTTGTCATCAGAAGAGGCAATACTTACTACGTGTGGTTCACTGGGCAAACCGGGGAACACTCCTGCATCGGGTTGGCGACAAGCAAGGATGGAACCCACTTCGAGCGCGCCAGCTCGGAGCCGGTGCTGTCTGCCGGTCAGCCCTGGGAGAAGGCCGCTGTCATGTGTCCGCACGTAATGTGGGACGAATCCATGCAGGTTTATCGCATGTGGTATTCGGGTGGGGAGCAGTATGAACCGGACGCCATTGGTTATGCCACCAGCCCTGACGGGCAACGTTGGACGAAGCTGGCAGTCAACCCCATCTTCAAGGCCAATCCTGAAGCCACCTGGGACTGCTACAAGGTGACGGGCTGCCAGGTGCTGCGGCGTGGCGCATGGTATTACATGTTCTACATTGGCTTCAGGGACATCGACCATTCACAGATCGGTGCGGCGCGCTCGAGGGACGGAATTACAGGCTGGCAACGTCACCCGGCCAACCCCATCATTAGACCAGGCAAGAACCAATGGGACCACGACGCTTGCTATAAGCCTTACGCGATCTTCGATGGCCAGCGCTGGCTTCTCTGGTATAACGGCCGGCACGGAGATGTGGAGCAAATCGGCTTGGCCATTCACGATGGTGAAGACCTGGGCTTCTGATTGTCGACCCCGCTTGTTGCCCGAGCCAGTTGGCAATGGTGACGTGTGATGGCGTCCTGCGCCCCCAGCTAGAGCCACCGGAAGTGGACAAACCAGTTGATTGACATCATTCCCCACCCGATGTTACAAAGGTATGAGAGCAACCTGCAAGCGAGCCCCGCAGTTGTGGTGGGTGTAGCTCAGCTGGTAGAGCGCCAGACTGTGGATCTGGACGTCGCGGGTTCGAATCCCGTCACCCACCCCATATTCATACCTGACAGTCCATTTATTTGACTTGGGCCGATGCCGCCGGTATTATCCATTTGTAAGGTGTTGGGGGCGTGTAGCTCAGGAGGATAGAGCAACGGATTTCTAATCCGTGGGTCGGGGGTTCGAGTCCCTCCACGCCTGCCATTCTCTATCACAGTTCATAGATCGTGTCGCTTGGGGTGCCTTGATCTGGACGGATGTGGTTTGTTTTCAATGCGGGCGTTTTGGTTTGGTGCAGGGATCGTGGCGCAAGTTGCGGCGACGTCACACCCTAGCTGCAACTGGCCTACTGAGGAATAAGGACTTATGTTGGGGCGAGTTGCATCTAGGTGTGACGTCCGGCCACTGGAAAAATGCAAGTCGCTACAAGTTATTGTAACTGCAACAGTTAGCGGTGTGACCTAACGCCGGAAAGCTGACCGACTCGGGAATAGAGTGTGCCATGATCTGACGAATGTCAAGAATAGAGTGTGACGCGGTTTTGAAAAGTGCCCAGGCGGAAGCAGAAAGGCGATCGAAGCGGTGCACAAAATGAGCATCAAAGCAGAGCATGAAGAGCGAGTATGAATAAAGAGCATACAAGACGAGCATCAGAATGAGCCTTAAAACGGCGTGCAAAGAGGGAGGCCAGAGGGCCAGCCGAAACCCACCCCCTAAGTGACCTACCTTGGGTTGCACGACCGGCTAACCTCTTTGACGTCGTACACGCGAAGACGATCAGTTTTGCGGTCGTATTCGAGAGCGAGAGCGCCACCTTCAACCTCCGCGCCAAAAATGATCTGATCAAGGATCTGCCCGCGAACGGCGGACAGGTCGTTAAGGGCCAGGTCCGCAGCCTGCTCAAGCCTCACAATTTCAGCAAGGTCTTCTTGCAGGATTATCGGGCCAACGTCGGAAAATTCTTGCGAAAAATCGAGGAGTGATGTAGAAACCTTTTTAGCTACCATGGGAGCTAACCCTCCTTTGGAGATAGGGGCCGCGCGCTGTTTTCAGCAACGGCGGTCCCGCTTCTTGCTTTTGAAAGTCTGCCACTATACTACTTTCCTGCATGTTGGGAAATAGCGGACTGCCCCCTCTAGGGCTTCGATGCCGCGCTTCACGCCTTGCGAAGCCGCGATTTCATTGGCGTTTTCGAGTAGCGCCTCAGCGAAACCGGGTGAGCCACCGACCAGCTTCCAGAGCAGCGCGAACTCTTCGTCAGCCACTTCGTAGCCCATAAATTGGAGCACTTTCCGCAGGTCAGCCTCGCGAAGTGGGCGCTGCTCGAACCGGATACGGATGCGGCGAAAGAGCCTCTCATGCTGGCGGTTGAGCTTTTCTGTTAGAACCTCATTGCCGACTAGGAGCATTGGCAAGCGGGCGTCATCCCAAAAGTCGCGCAAAATCTCAAAGCAATCCATGCGCAGCCGGTCGGCTTCGTCAACGATCAGAAGATACGGGCGTTCGCGGACACGTTCAACCGCGCGGTCGTAGAGGTCGGAGGCACGCAGCCAGTTGCGCCCGTGAACCGTCCATTTTTCGCCGGGGGCAAGCCCCATAGCTTGCAGGATCGTGTAGCGCGTGGTGATCTGTTTGCAGCGAATCACCCGGTGATCGAATGGAAGGGTACGTTCGGCATAGTCGATAGCAGTGGTCTTGCCGATCCCGGTCGGGGCCGTAAAGGTGATGATCCAGCGCTTCGTCCAAGCCCGCGCCGCAAGGCTTGCAAGGTTTTTCACCACGGAATTTACAAGGACGTTTGCGGGAGCTAGTGGGGTTTCATCGGGGACCGGCATTTCCTTTTCTCCCTTCCATTGTGCGCTCTACGATGCGAGTCAGTTCATCTCGCTTTTTGCTCGGCTTCTCGAATTTCAGCAGGCGGTCTAGCCAGTGTAATTCGTCCTTGCTGAGCATACCGCGCAGCACTGCCTGGGCAGCGAACTGCACATCACCCCGAGCAAGCAAAGTCGCGAGCCGCACCGTGCCCAGCAGGGCACGCCGAGACCCTTCCCCATATTCCGAATGGCAGCGAAGCAGCTCGCGTTTCTCTTGCGGCGTGAACATGCCGCGTCCGTACAGCTCGGCGATTAATTCAGGGTGCCCACCGATAGCGCGGCGCACAATCTCGCGCATAGGTCAACTCTCCAGGTCCGCGAAGTCCATGACCTTCACTCGCTTTTTGTAACGGTCGTGCTCCATAAGGTACTCTACGCTGCCGATCTCGCGCTCCGGCGCCGGAGGCGGCGCTCCCTGGGCAGCGATGAATTCCGAGGGGTGAATTAACTGTGCTGCCTTCGGCGCTTCTTGCTGAGAATCGACGGCCAAAAACTGGGAGCCAGGATCGTAGTCTAGCGGCTTCACCATTGCGCCGGCGAGCTTGTGCAAGCGATTCTGCAACTCCATCTGCCGGGCCAATTCATCGGGGTCCTTCATTCCCACGCGCACCCGACGAGGAGCAGTGATAGTCTCTCCACCCTTTTGAGCAGGGAGCACGGTAACAAATGAGTGATCGTGCCGAAGCCGCACAACCTCGCGCTTCTGACCTGCGATTCCGATCAATAACGGGTGAGAATAGCGGGAGCCATCGCGTAGCTCAATAATTCCGCCTTTTTCAATACGTTCATTCTCGAAATGCTGAGCCGTGGCAAGCGCAAGTTCGTCTTCAGAGATTCGCGGGAAGCCGGACGCCGGGGAGCGCTGGACGAAGACCGCGCGCGGGGTCAGTCCACACATATCTGTGCCCTCGGAATTGTGCTCGCGCCAAGCGTCCATCATCTTGTTCACCTCAGCCAAGACCTCATTCCGCGCCAGTAACGGTGAGCACTCACCCGGCGCGAGTTTGCCGACACACCAGCGCCTATGTTTCTCGGCATCTTGATCCCCGCGGGTCATTTTGCGCTCGATTGTGTTCCTCCCAACCCAGCCGGGCTTTCCGCGAAACCAGTCCCTTACCCAGCCGTGAAAGCGCTCCAATCGCGTGCCGCGCGGGTTGTGGACGCGCGGCATATCGTGCTGGATACCCTTGGGGTAGCCCGCAAGTTGGCCCACGCGCTGGAGGATGCCATCGGCAGGGGCAAATTCCTTATCGATGCGCTGCTGGTAGGGCTCCCCGCCCCAGACCTTTCCCCGGAACCGTCCCCGGTCAGAGTGAATTGCCGTAGGGATGCCAAAGCCTCTGACCAAGGCTACGAAAAGGTTGATTTCATCTTCGACTGCAATCCCGTGGCGCAGCTCGTACTCCGACCCTTCGCAAAGGTCCCACACAAGCGGGTAGATCGACCTGGCGTCATAGAAGGTCAAAAGCCAGTAACGACGAACCCAGGGCTCTCCCCGGCGATTCACCGGGTGACGTGGGTCGTAGGAAAACAGGTTAAGCTTGCACTCGTCAGACTCTACGCGTTCGAGTGAGGCCAAGTCGAGATATGAGCGGTCAATGTGGCCGCAGGCGGCCTTGAGCGCATCTGGACCTTCACGCGCGGCCTGGTCGATGGAATCGAGAGATTGAAGAAAACGCTCGACTGTGGTGCGACTCGGATGCGGGTAGAGATGGGCGACGCGGCAGCCGGGCGTCTTTTGTTTGCCCTCAAGGTAGGCAACTAGAGAACGATAACATTGACTTGGCCTGAGTTGCCTGATTAGATGACAATCCTGCAAGTGGGCGCGCATGTCCGCATCAAGAACTCTGCCGGTGCCGGGCATCGGGCCGGGAAGCTCGTCGGCCAAATCATTCATATCCTCGCGCTGCTTCCACGTTGATACCCAACGCTGGATTGACCTTTCCGAAGTCTCACTCTGCTTCGCGATGGCTTTCAGGAACTCGCTCTTAGAGGAATAGCCTTGAGCTCTCCAGTTGCAATTCAAGAAGAGAGTCAGGATGCGGAAGCGGCGGAGAATCACGTCGCGTTGGGAACGTGGGAGCCTCAGAGCATCGATTTGATCGTCAGCTTCCGTCCGTGGGAGAAGGCTAAACTGCGCTGGCGCGGATTCAGCTTTAGGGCTGTCGGCGCTTTCGAGGAGGTGTTTCCGCCACCGTTCTTGCGCGTCGAAGCTCATGGATCGCGGATTGATTAAGCGCCTGGCCCTGCCATCCAGCGCGCGCCAGATCAGAGGATAAGGGTCTCCCGGCTCCATCCGGCGATAGACCTCCCGGCGCGAGACACCCTCGAAATTCATTACCTGAGCAGGGGTGAGCCAGGGCGCTTGCTGTGCGGCGGGATTTTCGGACGTCGCTAACATCGGAGCACTTTGTATCCACAACTATCGTACATAGTGGATATTCTCTTGTCAAGTTATTTTTTACTTGACTTTTATTGAGCGAAATGTAGTATCTAAGGTAGATGGAAGACGGATACAAGGATGCGACAGATATGAAGCACAGGACGACACGAGACGAGGGCGCTCCGCCTAAAACGGTTCCCTTGTATGCCTCGAAGATTCTCGAACTCAGGAACGCGTATGGCCTGACCCAATTGCAGTTCGCTGGCGAGCTCAAGGCAGCTAGGATTTCAGTTGCACGATGGGAGACAGGAGCGCGGCTGCCGGGCAAGCAAAATTACCTTGCGCTGGCGGAGATGGCGGCTCGGAAGGGACTGCAACCATTGAGCGATTTTTTTTCTTCTCAAATAGAGGCCAAACTACGTTCCAAACAAAAGAAGATCGAGGAAAGAGACGCACTCCATAGCCTGCGTGAGATTCGCCAGCGGGAGGATGCAGGTGATCAGGAGGCAGCGCGCCTTCTCGGACTGGCTGCCGTCGAGCCGGCTCAGTATGCCAAAGAACAGCTGGCCGAAATTATGAAAGCCCGACAGGAACTTCAGAATGGGGAGTTTTCCATAAGGCTCTCCGAAATAGCAAACCAAGCCTCCCGCGTGAGTCAGTTACGCCTGGGTCTAGAGGTAAAGGCGCGAAGGGAAATGGAAGCGATTGACCGCGAAATCGATAAACTCTTGGCTCGCAAGAAAGAGGCACACGGCGCCAACACAGTTCTCCGCCGAGAGATTAGTCAACTTTCCTTGGCCTGGAAGGAAGCGAAACAAGAGGGACCGGATTTGGTGGAAGACGTTAGCGGAACTGTCAGAAGCTGGGCCAGAGAGATCGAATGGAAACTTTCGCAGTTGAAAAAGGGGTGAGTCCCGATGGCTATGAGGATTCGGAGGGTCACATTCGAGGTAAAAGGCGACAGGATCAGAATCGAAGGCAGAGGCCCTGTGAGCTTGATTGAATTAGAGGCAGCCGTTGCTCTAGGGATGTTTAAATTCAACAAGGGTGACCTCGCCCTCACTGCGAAGATCCTGAATGAAAAACCCAGTAAGATAAAGGCCCTTCTGAGATGGGCGCGAATCTTCCGGGGAAAGAAGAAATGAAACGGCGTATCCGGGAACTTTTGGAGGAGAAGTTGGAGCTTCGAGTGCCTGAATCGGCGCGACTGCTGACGAGCTTCGAAGTTGCCCGCTTTTTGCGGGTTTCTCACTGGACGCTCTGTGACTGGCGCAAAAACGGGGTAGGGCCGCCCTTTCTGAAGCTTTCGCGCCAGACGGTACGGTATCCCCGACGCGCCTTTGAGCGCTACATGCGCCAGCATCTTCAGGGCAGGACTTTACCGAGTGGGAATAAGCCCGCAGGGTTGCCGTTGCAAGGGAACCGCTCTTTGCTTTCGCCCTAGCGGGTCGATGCGCAAACAAAACGCAGGAAGGCGGGAGTAATGATACAAAAATCTTACGGGGGCAGAAACAGAGCGGAGGCAATTTCTCGCATCTTTACTGAAGGCGCGCGAGAGTTCGCGAAAGAGAGCGGGTGCCCACTGGGGCAGGCGCTCTCAGAGCTTGCCCAGGCGAACCCCGACCTTTGGCAAGAGTACAGCCAGGCTTCTATGCCCGTGCAGGGCGCCCCGTCGACGGAGGGTGCCTCCTCGATGCTGGCAGCCGAAATGAACACCTACGCCAACGAACATCAAGTCTCGCTGAGCGAAGCGCTCCAGCACGTCGCCAAGGCCCATCCTGGCCTTTGGGAGCGATACCGTGACCAGATCACTGTTCTTCCTTAATCGGCACCGATCAGCGAAATCCGAGGAGAGAGAAATGAGCCAAGAAACCGCCTCAGAGCATTACAGCAATCGAAGCCAGCGCAGCATCATTATCGAAGCAGGTCTGCGTAAGGAAGTCAGGAAAACAGAGTCCTTCATTGACCGCTTCCAGAAGAAGCTCGGCCCACTCGCAGAGAGCAAGGCGTTCTTGACCAACCGGATTATTGCCCATGATGAACACACGCTCCAACCGCAACTCGATGTCACGGTCACTGAAATCGCCAACGTGCATGGAGTGATCCGGGCCTATGAGGAAGAGCGCGAGAGAACTCTTGAGGCTATCCGAAAGCTCGACGAGCCCGATCCTGTGGCAATTCAGGCGCGGCTAACCCAGCAGCGGCAACTCGCACGGCTCGCCAGTGACCGATTGGATAAAGACAGGGAGCTTGATCGCCTGGCGAAAGAAGTCCGCAAGGTCCTGGGGGAGCGCAAGGCGCTAACGGAGCAGATGCAGGGACCTGCGGCGGCTCTTGAACTCATGATGCCGCAAAGCGACCTGGAAACCCGCCTCGCAAAACTTGCCGACTCACTTCCCGATGGTCTATTGAGCACAAGCGCGAGATGGCATCTCTCGTTTCTGGGAAGGGAAAAGGACTCGCGGCCTTACGTCGTGGTGGATGAGTACCTTCTACGTCCTGAAACTCTGGCGCACAATGGCCTCTATAAGTTCGGCGACACAATCCACCTCAGCGAAGAGGAAGCCGGAAAGCTACGGCGGGCAGATCGGCCAGCATCGGATCGCCGCAACGTGTGGACTTACAGCTACCCGAGCATCATGACGGTGGAGGCTTTCGAGGCAGCGACAAAGACAGCGAAAGAAAAGGGAATCTCCCCGCAAGACGTCTGCTTCTGGAATGAAGTGGAGTTCGACGCGATAGCGAAGGCTCAATATACAGCCGAAAGGAAGATGTCGCCCTCTGCTGTCGAACCGATTGCGCGGCTGGAAAGCGCCATGAAGATCAGGGGCAGGGCAAAGACCCGCTTCGTCCTGGACCGGCAATACGAGGTAGGCGAGATCGTGGAAGTGACGGGAAAGCCCCTGGCATGGAGTCTCGTTGGCTCCGGGGCGATTGGGGCGCCATAGTGTGCCTTTCAGGGGGGCCGCTCCTGCCTGCGTTCTCCCAGGCGGGGGTTGTCATTCTGATCTCCAGGCTGGGCAGAGATCAGTACGCCTGGCGGCCTTCCTGAAAGGGATAACTTGGTCGATCCCTTGGGGCTGCCCCTTTATGGGGTCTAATTGCCATCGTCCCCTCTCCCGGGGGCAGCCCCATTTTTTTGATTAGAGGCTGAGAACTGAAAATGGGCACATGGGGTGAAGCAATTCGGCTTGGCTTGCAGATCACGGCTGACACCGAGCAGATACCTATGGCGTTGAAGAAGATGGAGGACCTGATTGCCTCTTCTTTGGGCGTCTCGCAAAAATCTTTCCATCAATTCGGTGAGGCTTCCCTGGCCGCAGCCAAAGACCTGGCCATGATCGGCGGCGCGGCCACGGCAATCGGCGGAGCGCTCTTTGCCGCCGCCGAGCACGCCGCGCACTTTGCCGAAGAAATCGGCCACGTCGCCGAGAAGTCCGGAGCGACGGCAGAGCAAGTCTCCACACTCAATTTTGCGGCAAACCGCTTCGGGGTGAGCACAGATGCAGTAAGCACCGGCCTGCGCTTTCTGGCCCGCGACCTGGGCGACATAGCCGAGGGCGGCGGGAAGAAGGCGGCAACGGCGTTCCACGACCTGGGCATCAACGTCCACGACGCACACGGCAAAGTGCGCGCCGTCTCTGATGTGCTTCCCGAACTGATCGAGCGCCTGGGCGGAATGGAAGCTGGTGGACGTCGCACCGCAGACGCGATTGCCATCTTCGGCCGGGGCGGCGCCGCGCTGATCCCCATGCTGGGCGAGTTCCGAGGCGGCTTCAAGGCCATCGAGGACCAGGCGCGCTCTATGGGCCTGGTTGTTGGCCACGATGACGTCATAGCAGGCGAAAAGTTCCTCGTCACCCAAAGGCAGATGACCGCTGAGGTCAACGCCCTCACCATCCGCCTCGGGAAAGAGTTCATGCCTGTCATCGTCGAGCTCCTGATGCAGCTCGAACACTATCCGATTGTGCTCAAGGAAATCGGGCTTTCTGCGCTGAACCTCGTGTCGTATCTGGCCGGGCCCGTTGGAATGCTGACGCGGTGGCTGTACATCTCTCCGAAGTTGAGAGAAGAGCAGCAGAAGATGATCGACCTAACCAACGCGGAGGTCATCGCAATCGACAAAGAAGTGAAAGCAGCGCTGGCATCCGGCATCTCGCATGAAGGGGCTGACGCAGCCACAAAAACACACACCAAGGCGATTCACGAGTACACCGACCTGCTGGCGGGGCAGCTTCTGACGACAGAGGAAAAGTTGACTGAACTCCGGAGCCGCGAACTCCCCGCTCGGCAGCGTATCGAGTTGGAGATTCAGAAGCAAATCGACGCCGCCACACGCGAAATCGACAAAGACCGCGAATTGTTTGCGCAGAAAAAGATTGGATTAATGGAGCTCGAGAACGGGGAGCGGGAATACACGCAACTGGTGGCCTACCTAGCCGAAGAAAGATCTGCGCGGCTTCACCAGGAAATGGACAAAGAGCTGGATGATGCCGTCAAACATCTAGGGGCAATGAAATTTGCCATGCCGTTGATCCCCGCCAGTTTCTTCACCCCACTTACGGATGGAGTGAAACAACTGACAGCCGCGGAAGTCGCGGCGCTGCCCACTCAGCGCGAATTGGCAACCATCCATCGCGAACTCGTAACTCTCTTCCCGCAGTTGACCAAGGAGCAGATAGATGCAAAGACCGCCGAGCTTGCAAGGAACAGCGGCCTGATCCACCTCGTCATCCAGCAAGGGGAGATGACCAAGGGAACAAAGCTTTACCGCCAAGAGACGCAGACGCTCATCCAGACCATCAGGGAGTTGAGCGGCGTCGAGGATCCCCGGCTCGCGAAGGCGCGCGAGATGCGGGTCACCCAAGAGCAGATGCGCCAGGAAATGCTTCAGACGACCGCTGCGACGCTGGGAGCTGGGATCGCGGCGGCAATCTATGGCGAGAACATCGGCAAAGCGATGGAGCAGGCGGCGAAAGCGGCGCTCGCTTCGTTCGCTGGCGAGGCAGGCATTAATTCCCTCAAAGCCGCTCTTTACGGCGCCTATTACCTGGCGAAATATATTGGATCGTGGGGGACGGATGCGGCGGCGCTGGCCGCTTCTGAGGCGTTCTTCATCAATGCTGCGGAATGGGGTGCGATCACCGGCGGGGCAGGCGCAGCGGCCGCCGCGATGCCAAGCGGAGCTGCACGCGGCGCCGGCGCCGGGGCAGGCCGCGGATCGGGGCCAGGCCCAGCCGAGGGCTACGGCGGCGGCGCGGGCGGACCGAACACCGGCACCTACGGCATGGCCCCGGGCGCGGCGCCGCCCGGCGGTCCCCCCAGCGGCCAACTCACCGTGATGGTGGTGGGCGATGCGGTGGCGGGGCAGTGGCTGGCCGATACCCTGAATAGGTCCACCCAGCGCGGCGCGCAGTTGAACGCCACAAGCGTCCAGAAGAGCCCATACGCAGCGGGCTAGGCTTTCCCGTCCGCATCCCTCTTGCGGCGGTCGCCTTGGTGTCCCTCGGCCCTGGCTGCGACACGATCCCTGAACATTTCCCACTTTGCGCCACGATCCCTGCACCAGTTGCGCCACGATCCCCGCACAAAGACATTCTCTCAATAACTTACAGACAATCCTTGATTCGGCATCACAGGTAGCGTCACAGTTAAGCGAGAGGGCGGGGTCCGAGGCCCCGCCTTCTGCTTCTCCAGTTCCTGCTTTGCCGCCTGCAAGCGCTGCCAAACGGCGTCTGATGCTGACCGCTGGAGTGCGAGATCGGCGTGGCTGTAGATGAGGTTGGTTCTGATATTCGCGTACCCCGCCCTCTTCATTTCTGGGCTGCCTGAGTTGCTCGGGATGGAAAGGATGAAAAAAACGCTCCAACGGAGGCGGTTAGGCGTAGAATGAATGCCGGCCAGGATGCCAAAACGGAAATCTTCGCCTATCTCTTAAACAAGGAGGAATTATGTCCAAGCAGGAAATTTCCCGTCGCGAGTTCATCGGGCGCACCGTAGGGGGCGCGGCAGCGGTCAGCCTGGGATTAGGGGCGCCTGCACTTGGCCGTGTGGCGTCGCCCAACGAGAAGATCACGGTGGGCGTGATCGGGGCCGGAATCCGCGGGCTGGAAAACATGCAGAGCTTGTTGAATGCGGGCGCCAATGTGGCCGTGGTCTGTGACCTTTACGACGGCCACTTCCGTCGTGCGCAGGAGATCCAGGCCAACACGCCTACGACGCGCGACTATCGCCAGGTGCTTGATCGCAAGGATATCGACGCCGTGTTGATTGCCACTTCCGACCACTGGCACAAGCCGATTGCCGTCGAGGCCATGAAGGCCGGCAAGGATGTTTACTGCGAAAAGCCCATGACGCATACCATTCCCGAAGCGCTGGAAATGGTGAAGGTGTCAAAAGAGACCGGGCGCGTGGTGCAGGTGGGCAGCCAGAGCCTCAGCATGCAGTCCACGTATTGGGGCAAGCGGCGTCTGGACGCGGGCGACATTGGCAAGGTGTTCATGGTGCAGTGCGAGATTTATCGGCCCGAGCCGGTGGGCGCCTGGAAGTATCCCGTGCCGCCCGACGCCACGCCGCAGACGGTCGACTGGGAGCGTTACCTGGGCAACGCGCCCAAGCGGCCTTTCGACGCCGCGCGCTTCTTCCAGTTCCGCAACTGGTGGGACTACGGCACGGGCATCGCGGGCGACGAGTATGTCCACCTGCTCTCGCGTGTTCACTACTTGATGAACGTCCAGTATCCCCTGAGCGGCGTCGCGAACGGCGGCATCTACAAGTGGACCGGCGACCGCGAAGTGCCCGACATCCACAACACGCTTTACGACTACGGCACTTTCCAGGTGGTGGTGATGTCGAATCTGGTCTCCAACTGGGACGGCGGCGAGATTGTGCGCTTTATGGGCGACAAGGGTACGGTGGTGCTCACCGAGGAGTCCGCGCAGTTGAAGCCTTACGATGAGGAGTGGAGCTTCAGCTATCCGTTGGAGTCTTGGCCCAAGGACACCAAGGATCCGTTCATCGCCGCGCACAAGAACGACCCGACCGCGGATGTCGGCACCTATGAGAAGCAGCCGCACCGCAAGCCGCAATTCACGGGGCAGACCGCCGAGGGCACCGAGGACCACATGCGCAACTGGTTCGAGGCCATCAAGACGCGTAAGCAGCCGATCGAAAATGTGGACTTTGGCTGCGGCACGGCGGTGGCCTGCCACATGGCCAATATCTCCTACCACGAGAAGCAGCGCGTGTTCTGGAACGCGGAGAGGGGCGAGCTTACCGGCGACAAGGGCCCCGTCGACATGTACTGGCCGGGCGGGGAGAGGGCTGCGTAGCAACCCCGGCGCCACAAAACTTTGCGCAACTGTGTCATTCCGAGCGGAGCGAGGAATCTTGCTCTGATTCTTTCTTCCGCATAATCTTTAGTCCGAGCCTCGAGCTCCCTGTCCGCCTGAGCGCAGAGCGAGATTCCTCGCTGCGCTCGGAATGACACCGGTAAGGGGTCGGCGGAGTTGGCCTGAAGGCCGGCGCCACAAAACAGAGGAGTAACGAGCTTATGGATAAAAACACCCGTCGGCAGTTTCTCAAGAACTCGGCTGTCCTGGCTGCGGGCGCAGCCACGCTGGCCTGGAATGATACTCTCTGGCCGGCCACCAAGCCGCATTTGACCTTTCCCACCCAGCCCCGCGAGCGCATCGCGGTGGCCTCCTGGCCTTTCCGCATGTTCATTGAAGCTCCTGCCAACAAGTGGGCCCGCGATCCGAAGTTGCCTGGTATGGACCTGACGGAGTTTCCCGCCATGGTCGTAAAGCGCTTTGGCGTTCACAACTTTGAACCCCTGGACCAGCACTTCCCTTCGACTGACTCGGTTTACCTCAAGAAGTTTCGCGCGGCGGTGGAAAAGGCCGGTTGTCACGTGGTGGATATCCCGTGTGACGTGAAAGCCTCCTTCTACCACACGGACCCCGCCACGCGCAAGGTGGCGGTGGAGGATGGCAAGAAATGGGTAAACATCGCTGTCGAGCTCGGCTCGCCCAGCATCCGCACCCATATTGGAGGCCCTCCCAAACTGACTCCCGACGTTGACCGCACAGCAGAGAGCCTGACGCAACTGGCCGAGTACGGCGCTACCAAGAACATCATCGTGGCGCTCGAGAACGACGACAACCGCACGGAGGATCCCTTTTTCATCGTAGAGGTCCTCGAGAAAGTGAACAACCCCTACCTGCGCGCTTTGCCGGATTTCTGCAATTCCATGATGACCCACGACCAGGACTTCAACAATCGCGCCATGGAAGCCATGTTCAAGCACGCTTACAATATTGCGCATATGAAGGATGAAGAAGGCGACGATAAGGGGAAGTTTCGCACCGTCGACGTGGCCAAGTGTTTTGAGATCGCGCAGGCGCAAGCTTACCGCGGGTACTTCTCCATGGAATGGGAGGGCAACGGTGAGCCGTACGCCGGCACCCAGAGACTCATCGACGAGACCCTGAAGTATCTCCGCTAACTCGCCCTGGGCCAGACCATTATTTGAAACGCGCAGGCGGGACGCCAAATTCTCAGTTTCGGTTTCCTCCTCCGAAGCCCCGGTGGCTGAAGGGCTCAATCACTCAATTTCTTCGCATGACAGCTCATAGGGCTGGAGGTTGCCAACCGCCCGAGGTAGGGTATTAAGGAAGGCCAAACCAGGATGCCAAACACTTCGATTGTCTTCAAAGCTCTTATACTCCCTTTTGCGGCCGCTGCCTTGCCAAGGGAACTGCGGAGCAAGTTCTCCAGCCGGATTTGCTCAGCCGCGTCTTTCGCACGCCTATCCTCGTCGATCGGAACCCTTCCAGTGGCCGTCCGCGCGTCAACTGGGTTGCAGCCCCGGCATGATGGCGGCATGCGTTCTTCCCACGACCACCCCCCAACCCCCTCCTGAACCAGGAGGGGAGGGTGGATTTAGCTAAGTCCTTTGTATTCAATAACATTCCCGCTTTTCGCGTGTAAGTATCTGTGTTTTCAACAACATTCCCGCTTCCACCCCACTTGCGGAAGGCTCATCCTTTATTTTCATAGACATTCGCGCATCATTCGTTCACTTTTTAAACTTACTAGATTCCTTCAGTTGCTGGCATCGCGGAACGTAAAGGCAGGATTGTAGCTCGCAAGGTTTGCTCCATGATGGTTTTCGCGCTCACTCCTCACCAACCGTGAGGGGACAATTACCTCATTCATAGGTCCCCAGTCGTCCAAGAATGCCCAGCAAAAGCCGCTCACTCCGCCCACAATAACAGGTCAGCCGGTTTTCCCCAGCAATCTTGTAATGGCACGGCTCAGCTTCGTCTTCCGAGTTAGATTGGGAAAAGTCTTTTCCCTCTTCAGGTGATTCGATCAACTTGGCAGTTTCACCCACAACACGGCCTCTCCACAGAGCGGGCAGGGAGGAAATAGGACGCCTTGAGTCATTTTCAGGCGTTGGGTCGAGGCAGAAGTGAAAAAACAGTTTGCGCAAACGTAATCCGAGGTTTGAGGGACACTATCGCTCGGATTGAATCCAAATTGTCGTCCCTGAAGCTCCGCGAGTCGCGCTTGCAGTTTCGCCGTTCGTGCGGGCAGGTGGCGCACCACGAGCTGATCGGTCTTCAAATAAGACTTATGAACGGGCGAGGACTGGCTCAGGTCAGCGTAACTTTTTTCCTTTATGCGGTTCGAATCGGTCGGGAGGTAAAACATGTATTTGACGTCGTCGCCCTCCAGGGAGGCCAATTTCTCGGGCGTCAACCCATCGGCGTGGTAGACGGGTGAGACCTGAATAAAATTCCTGTTATCGATGTCGCAGGTTTGAGTAACGATCATGACTGTCCGCTTCTCTGCCATGGCCAGAACAAACTCCCGCCCATGCGCCCAGGCGTCGCTAAGCGCTCCTTCGGACCTAGGTGCGAATACCTTCGGGGTCCTGCCTTCGAGTGCCTCTAGGAGAGTCGTGCCGGGGCTCGGCCTAAGAAGTATCCAGGACTTTCCCGCTGGCGGCATGAACACCAGTGGAATCCCGCGTAGGACATCGCCCTGGTAGAGGGAGCTACTGTCCGGGTTGGCGTCGTAACATTCCTTTGGAAGTGGTGGCATGCACGGATCGCGTTAGTCACTGAACCTACCCGTGACGGGGCCGATATCCTCGTGGGTGGGCTCATCAGAAACAAGCCTGAAGCGCGACAGGTCTCTCAGTGACTCGTCCAGGAGCAGTCGCTCAAATTCCGGTGAAACTGAGCCGAGCTGGCCACTTTGCCGCACGTTATCGATCGCAATCGGAATTCCGGTTACTCGCACGCTGCCGCCTGACCCAGACATGTCACATTTTTGCTTGACAGAGAGAGTAGCGCTACTCGCCACCACGAGCCCAACGGCAAAGACACCTTGGGCTACCGAGGACACAATGCCACTCCACCGACGCTGGTTCTTCTGGATTTCCGTGATCTCGACGCCCGGATGGACCAGATCGACAATATCCCAGATTCGCATACTACCTTACCTCCATCGGTGATACTTGGATCTCAGGCAGGCTCTCTATATGGTGCCTGCACTTTTCAAGAAATTCAAACAACAATCCAGTTGACATCAGCACTCGAATGACCGGTTCGAGACCAGCGTCCACTCGTTGCTGAAACTGGGCATAATGCATCTCGCGGGGTGAAATGTAGTAGAAATCCATCACAGCTTCCTCCCCCCACGCTCCTATGAAAACGTTGTTGGCCCGAAACGTCTGGACCTTGTCCGTATCCTCCACATCCGCGACTGTAGGAAAATGCATTTTCTCAGCGATCGTTTGAACCACTTTGTAAAAGTCCTTGGTGCTGGCCCATAGCTGCTTTACAAACATCTCCTGTGGGAAGTCTATTTCGATCTTCGTCCGCAGTTTCGACGTTCCGGCTACCAATTTACCGAAAAGGAGTCCAAATCCGGACCTTGCCCTCTGCACATCGCAGTAATCCGCGTAGTAAAAACGCTCAGGCACTGCGGCCTGTCGGTAGTCAACCATAAACTCACAGAGACCCTGACCCTGATCCGTCTGAAAGAATCGCATTTTCACAGCCGCGCCACCTGATACTTGTAACGCGCCCGCTGAACCGATCCTGTTCCTTTTGGACATCCCCACTCCAATACACACCCGCGCGCAAACGGGCTATCTTCTCGCCGCGGACACATGCTCCTGCGACACATATTATATCCTATTGCGCTGCACAACTAAAGTTTTTGTCGTGCTCTGCCAAGGGCTAAAAGCATATCTTCGACTGTCCACACATGATCTGCGAGCCCCACTTCCATAGGCAAATGCCCGGTGTTGGGTCACCGAGCAAAGAACTTCCTCTCAGCAGGACTTTTCACAATGGTAGGCTACCAGAGTGGGTGGGCGTTGTCAAGAGACATTGTGTCACCATGCGTAGTCCAGGGCTTCCTCAATTGAATCATTGGCTCATTGAATCATTGAAGTGTACTTGCCTGTCAGCACCGGGATAAAAGGGAGCCAATTTCAACAGTCTAAGGGGAACCGGGTCTTGAGAGCCTCATTGGCGGGGAGGCGGTAGAAACTCTACAGAGGTTTCTACATGCGAACCGAATTCGATTTGATTCAGCTTTCTGCCAGCGCGGTTCGGTCTCCCATGGCTGCCCTTGCACGCCCAAGCTTCAAAGTCATCATTCGTATCTCAGCGCCACGATGGGATCGACATTCGTCGCCCGGCGGGGTTGACGGCAATTTCTGTTTGTGCTACATTTTTGCCGTATGAGTCACACAATAAGCGTTCGTCTTACACCGGAACTCGCCGAGTGGCTCCTGGAGAAGAGCCGGCGGACTGGTTTGCCCGCCGGCCGGATCATTCGTCAGCAACTGGAGCGTGCCCGGTCCGAAGCTGGGAACCAGCGCTTCCTTCGCCACGCGGGAAAAATCAGCGGCCCCCAGGATCTCTCCTCCCGGAAGGGATTTGCGCGTTCATGAAGGCTATTGCCGATACCGGCCTGATCGTGGCCTTTGGCAATCGCACCGACCGTTTTCATTCTTGGGCGGTGGAAATCGCCAGGAACATTACGGAACCGCTGCTGACCTGCGAAGCGGTCTTGGCGGAAGCAGCTTTCCATCTTCGCTCGGTATCGTACGTTCTGCCCCTGATCGAGGACGGAATGTTGCAAGTCTCGTTCGAGATACCGAAGCATCAAAAGCGCTTGGCAGAACTGGCGGAACGATACCAAGACCGCCAACCCGACCTGGCTGATCTGTGCCTCATCCGGATGAGCGAACTGTTTCCCCAGCACACCGTGATTACAGTGGACGAGGAAGATTTCCGTATCTATCGCCGGAATAGCCGTGAGACGATCCCGCTTCTATGCCCGCCGAGGAGTTCACGACGGTAGCACTCCTCGGGTCTCCTCCGACAGGCGTGGGAAAGTCGCGATTCGTCCCGCCGTGTACCCCTAACCACTAACCACTGCCTTACTCATACCGCAGCGCCACCATGGGATCGACCTTGGCCGCCCGCCAGGCCGGGATGTAACTCGCAAGGAGCGCCACTCCGGTGAGCAGCAGCGCAATGAACAAATACGTCGGCCAGTCGGCGGGCTTAACGCCGTAGAGCAAGCTCGATAAGACCCGCGTGAGGGCGAGGCCGCCAACTGCGCCTACGCCCACTCCCACCGCCGTCAATCTCATCCCACGCATGACGATGAGTCTCGTTACGTCACGCCGCTCGGCCCCGAGCGACATGCGGATGCCGATTTCGCGCGTGCGGCGAGCCACTTCATAAGAAAGCAAGCCGTAAAGCCCGACGCAAGCGAGCAGAAGGGCCAGAAAGCCAAAAAAGCTTGCCAGGCCGGCAATCACGCGCTCTGCCGTCACGAGGCGTTCGATGCTTTCCGATTGGGTGCTCACCGCAAAAAGAGGAAGATTGCTATCCAAGCGCTGTGCGAGGTCGCGCACGGCGGGAACCAAAGCGGAAGGGTTCAAGGCGGTGCGCACCGCGAAATGGGCGCCGCCACCCGTCAGCGGAGCGTAAACGGCGGGGTGAATCTCGCGGCGCAGGTTTTCGTTTTTTGTGTCGCCCACGACCCCTACGATTTCCCAACGGCGCGATTGGGGCTTGCCTCCGGCGGAATCTCCGCTCGTTCCTTCGCTGTCGCCTTCGCCTATCATCTTGCCGAGCGGATTCTGATTCGCGAAGAAGTGGTGAGCAAAGGCCGCGTTGACGAGGACGGGAATCGGTGGACCGACTCCGGCGGATGATTTCTCCGCCGCTGAGGCTGCCCTGGGAGACGCAGCTCGTAGGGGAAATTCTCCGGAGGCGGCAGCTTGGGCTGCTTCGTCGAAGTCTGCGGGAGTGAACGTCCGGCCTTCGAGGAGCGGAATGCGCAGGGTCTTCAAAAAGTCCGGCCCGGTGGCGAGCATGTCCACCTCCCCCGTCGCCTTTTGCGGCTGCCCTTCGACGTGGACGACGCGGTTCCAAACGCCGCCAGTCAACACTGCGGGAGAGGAGTAGCTGGCCGAGATTACGCCCGGAAGTGCGGCGATTTGACCCTGCAAGTTGCGGTAAAGCCTTTGAATCTGCGAATCTGAGTATTGTTCGAGGGTGGGATCTACGCCGAAGAGCAAGACGTTTCGCGTGTCGAAGCCGGGATTGATGCTGTGAAGGTTTTCGAGCGTCCGCACCATCAGGCCCGCGCCAACCAGAAGAATCATCGAGAGCCCCACCTGGACGACAACGAGCGCCTTCTCCGGATGCCATCGCCGGCGCGCGTGCATCCCTTCGCCTGGAAGCGTCGAGGCATTCTCCTTGAGTGCGGGCGTCAAACTCAGCCGCGTGCTGCGGAGTGCCGGCGCGAGGCCAAAAAGGATTCCAGTGAAAAGTGATACTGAAAGCGTGAACGTGAGGACACGCCAATCCGGCTCGACCACAAAGGGGAACGGGATGTGGGCTTTGCCCGGAATGAACACCGTCATGGCATGGACGCCCCAAACCCCCAAAATCACTCCCAGCGTGCCCCCGGCCAGCGAGAGCGTCACGCTTTCGGTAATCAGTTGACGCACAATAGTCCAGCGCCCTGCGCCCAATGCCAGACGAACCGCCATTTCTTTCTGCCGGGCCGTAGCGCGCGCAAGCAGCAAGCCGGCGACGTTCGCGCATGCAATCAGGAGGACAAAGCCGACGGCGCACATCAGAACGTAGAGCGGCTGGGAGAAAGATATGCGTAGGCCGGTGAGTCCTTGCTGAGCCGGAAGGAGGAGAATTCTCGGGTCGTCGGATTCCTTCGAGAGCGCCTTTGCTCCGTGCAGCATCTCGTTGCGAAAAATCAGCGTGGCCGCCGCTTGCGCCTGCCCCAGGGAAACGCCTGGCTTGAGACGGCCAACGATGACCAGCCACCAGTTGCTAGGGCCTTGGATGTCCTCGGTCCAAGGAATACTCAGGCGGGAAACCATTGAAAGCGGGAGAAAAAGGTCCTGCCTGTTTCCTGGAGAAAGGTTGGTAAAGCCGGGCTCCGCAACGCCCACAATCGTGAACGGCACGCGATTCAAGAAAATGGTCCGGCCGATGGCGCCCGTGTTCCCGCCGAAGGCGGTCTGCCAATAGGCGTAGCTCAGGACGACGGCCGGCAGGGCCGAAGGAGTATCGTCGTCCGGGCCTAGCGTGCGCCCTACGGCAGCCTTCACGCCCAGTGTCGAGAAGTAATTCCCGGAAACAACCTCGCTACGCGCCATGCGCGCCAGCCCGTTGCCGCTGAGGACGAGGTCCCACGGCCCCGCAAACGCCGTGGCCCTGGAAAACACGTCCTTCTCAGACCGAATCAGCTCGAAGAAGCGGTGCGGCAAAGAACAGCCGTACGGATTCTTATCGTCCCCCCAATCACAGTCGCCGGAGGGAGTGGTCGAATTGGCGCGGGGCCGCTTATGCGCTGCCCAGCGAAGGACCACGAGCTGCGATGGGTCGCGTACCGGCAAGGGCCGCAACATCACCGCATCAATCAGACTGAAGATCGCGGTGTTGGCTCCGATGCCCAGCGCTAGCGTCAATACCGCAACTGCCGTGAAGCCGGGGTTCTTCGCCAGCATGCGCAGGCCGTAGCGAAGGTCCCGCCAGAGCGTCTCTACCCAATTCCATCCCCACATCTCCCTGCTCCTCTCTTGCGCCAAGGTTACATTCCCGAAGCGGCGCAACGCGGCATAATGAGCTTCGTCGGGCGGCATGCCGGATTCCAGGTTCTCCTGCTCTTCCATTTCGAGATGAGAGCGAATCTCTTCTTCGAGATCGTCCACCGGCTTCCGCCGGCGAAACAGCGCGCCGAATTTGGTAAGCTCACGCCGCCAACTCATGCTAAGTTCTCAGCAAACGTAGCGCGGACCTGTTCTTTAGGTCCGCGGCTTTTTGCTGTCATTTGGGGACGAGCCGCGGACCTAAAGAACAGGTCCGCGCCCGATCTCCCGTTGAAGATTCCAGCCCTCTCCCCCTTGGGGGAGAGGGTGGACCGCACCGGCGTTTTCTTCAGCCGGGGCGGGCCGGGTGAGGGGGTCTCGATCCTACCCAGTCCCTTTGCAGTTATCAGTTTTCATTCATAATCTTCACTTCTCAGATCACTAGTCGGATCCATTGCTGTTCTCACTGACTACTAACGACTTCATTCGTACGGCCACCCGTCGCGCCGCCATCTTGGCGGCCCTCGGCGGGCTGGAAGCCCGCGCTCCTCACTGCCCTTCCTCGGACTCGGCGGGCCGCAGAACGCCGGTAATGGCCCGCACAAAGCGCTCCCAACGCGAGGTCTCGGCTGCCAATTGCCGTCGCCCCGCCGCAGTGAGGCGGTAGTACTTGGCCCGCTGTTTGTTTTTGGAAACGCCCCAATCGGCCGAAATCCAACCTTCCTGTTGCAGGCGTTGGAGTGCGGGGTAGAGCGACCCGTGTTCCACCCTGAGCGTATCTTCCGACAGGCGCTCAATGGACTTGGCAATCCCATGTCCGTGAGTTGGCCCCCAGCGCAAGGTGCGCAGAATCAGCATGTCGAGCGAGCCATAAACCAGTTCGATTCGGTCTCCGGATGGTTGCTTGGCCATAGTGGCAGGTAATCTACCACATGAGGTGGTAGATTGTCTACTAAAAAACGTCGGGCTCGGGACCCGCTCAGACCTTCTTCTCCTTGCCTGGTCGGGGGCTTTGGGAAGAACACCCGGTCGGCGCCAATTTGCTCCTGCTCACGCCTGGAGCGCAGGAGTGACTGGGTACCGACACACGCTTTAGTGTGTCCGGAATCCGCTATAATGGCTTGGTAAGGGAAAATTCGCCGGTCCGAGAGGGAAAATGCCTGTTGCCACTGAGGTTCGCGCCAAATATGAGGCTGTGATTGGCCTGGAGGCGCACGTCCAGCTCCTGACCAAATCCAAGATTTTTTGCTCCTGTTCGACGCATTTCGGCGACCCACCCAATACGCACGTCTGCCCGGTGTGTCTTGGCTTGCCGGGAGCGCTGCCCGTCCTGAATCGTGAGGCGGTGAGCATGGCCATGAAGGCCGCTATGGCGCTGAAGTGCGCCATCAATGCGCGTTCACGGTTTGCGCGCAAGAACTATTTCTATCCCGATCTGCCCAAGGGTTATCAAATCTCGCAATACGATGAACCGCTTTCTCAGGACGGCTGGATTGAGATTGAGGTGGACGGGGTGCGAAAGCGCGTGGGCATCACTCGCGTGCATTTGGAGGAGGACGCGGGGAAATCGCTGCATGAGGGGTTTCCCGATTCGGACCGCAATTCCTATATCGACCTGAACCGTTCGGGGGTTCCCCTGGTGGAGATTGTCAGCGAGCCTGACCTGCGCACTCCCGAGGAGTCTTATGACTACCTCACGCGCCTCAAGACGCTGTTGCTCTATCTCGAGGTTTCAAATTGCAACATGGAGGAAGGCAGCCTGCGCTGCGATGCGAACGTCAGCGTGCGGCTCGCCGGCGTCTCGGCTTTCGGCACAAAGACAGAAGTGAAGAATTTGAATTCCTTCCGGTTTCTCCAGAAGGCGCTCGACTACGAGATCGAGCGGCAGATTGAAATTGTGGAAAGCGGTGGAACGATTCCGCAGGAAACCCGGCTGTGGGATAGCCGCGAACAACGGACCTACGGAATGCGCTCGAAGGAATTTGCGCACGACTACCGGTATTTCCCGGAGCCCGACCTGCTGCCCGTGGTGATTACCGAAGAGTGGAAAGAAGAGGTCCGGCGCTCGCTTCCCGAACTTCCCGAGGCGCGGCGGGAACGCTTTCTGCGCGACTACAGCTTGACCGATTACGATGCCGCTCAGCTTACTTCGTCAAAGGTCCTGGCGGACTATTACGAAGTGGTTGCGAAGGCTTGTGGGGAGCCGAAACTGGCCGCAAACTGGGTGCTGAGCGAGCTTCTTTACCTGCTGAAAGAAGCCAACAAAGAGATCACCGAATCGCCCATTGCGGCGAATGACCTCGCCAACTTGCTCAACGTCATCAGCACGGGAAGTGTCAGTGGCAAGATGGGGAAGGACATTCTGGTGCAGATGTTCACTACGGGCAAAACTGCGAGCCAGATCATCTCCGAGCAGAGTTTGGAACAGATCAACGATGCGGACAGAATCGCCTGCATTGTTGGCGAGATCATGGCGGCCAACCCCAAACAACTCGAGCAATACCGTAAAGGGAAGACTGCGACGCTGGGCTGGTTCGTTGGGCAAGTGATGAAGGCCACGCACGGCCAGGCGAACCCGCAGTTGGTGCAGGAAGTTCTAAAGAAGGAGCTGGTCTAAGGAGGGGACCCTCTCCGCCTCCTCTCTCGCGCAGGGTTGCACACGGAAGGGTGAAGTCATGCAGGCTTTCAAGAGAGGTCGGCGGTGTCTTGCGCTTCCAGGATGCGTGATGCATACTGTAATGTATAGGGGTTGTCATGAGACGCATGAAGAGAAAACAAGTTTATATCCAAGCTGATCAGGACCAGCGGCTTCGCGCACTGGCGCGCCGCAACGGCACGACGGAAAGCCACCTCCTGCGGGAAGGGATCAACCGCATCCTGGCGGAACCCTTGCCTCAGGCCCTGGATCATCAAGCATGGGTGAAGTCGCGCGAGTTTGTTGACTCTTTGATCCGCCGTGGACCTGTGAAAGGCGGCCGCAGTTGGACCCGCGAGGAAGCTCATGAACGGTAGCTACCTTGTGGACACCAATATTCTCGTCTATGCATACGATAGGGCGGAACAGGCGAAGCAAAAACGGGCGAGGAACATCCTTGATTGGTTGGAATCCCGGGACTGCGGGACGGTCAGTACCCAGATTCTGGGGGAGTTCTTCTGGATCGTTACGAGGAAGCTCGCGGAGCCGCTGACCCTGCGCCAAGCCTATGTTGAACTCGAGCGACACCTGAGGTCGTGGAGAACTTTTGAAATCACACGTGCCGTTGTGCTGGAGGCTGGCCGTGGTTGCGTGGATTATCAAATGCCGTTCTGGGACGCACAGATTTGGGCCACGGCCAAGCTCAATCAGATACCGCAGGTCCTCAGCGAAGATTTTCAGCATGGCCGCGCCATCGAAGGAGTTGAGTTTGTGAATCCATTCAAGGTGGAATTGTCACGACAGGAGTAGTCTATGCTTAAGATTGCTGACGAGGCTCCAGATTTTTCTCTACCATCAGATTCGGGTGCAAACGTGAGCCTGAAAGATTTCAAGGGGCACACCCTGGTTCTCTATTTCTTCCCCAAAGCCGACACCCCGGGTTGAACCAGTGAGGCGAACCAGTTCCGTGACGCCAAGAAAGAACTGGAAAAGCTGGGAGCAAGAGTCCTGGGGATGAGTGGCGACAGCGTCGAGGCGCTTCAGAAGTTCAAGGCCAAGTACAAGCTGAATTTCCCCTTGGCCGGCGACACCACCCACAAGATCCTGGAAGCTTATGGCGTGTGGCAGGAAAAGAACCTCTATGGAAAGAAATCAATGGGTATTGTAAGGACAACGTATGTCATCGACGGTAGGGGCAAAATAACGCACGTCTTTCCAAAGGTAAAAGTTGATGGCCACATCCAGGAAGTCCTGGCGGCGCTGAAGGGGTGAGGAATGCGGGGAAGTGGCGCATGCCGAGGGCCCCGGTGCTAACAGCGCAGCCTAACCGAGCATTGTGCCGCCACACCACTGCTGACGAATCAGGCTATCCGAGGTATGGTGCAAGAGAAGGGCTTTTCTTATTTTCAAAAGTGGGGTGGTAGCAATAGAAGATCCGTACGTCTCGCTGACCATGCCAAGGCAGCGGGATGGTTTCCTGCGCCCAGCCCTCCGATTTCAAGAGTTCCTTGAAAGGTTTGATGTTCGCTGGTTCGCGGCTGAGAATATGCTTCTGGAATTGCAGGTATGCATCTTCTCCGAGGATGACAATCGATTGCAGGTTTGGGAAGACCTTTAATTCCTCGCGAAGATGCTTGGCGCAATGTTCAAGAGTTCTTTCATCCACACGGTTCCCACTTACATGGCAGCGGGCGGCGTCGGTAAGCGCGAAGCGCGCCTTGAACTCGCCAAAGTTTCGCACGCCAAGCAAATCATAGAGCCTGGTGGCGAAGCGATTTGGCGCTTCCGGGTGGCAAAAGGGCAACCCGACCGGGTTGATGGGAGCGCATCGCCCGATCACGAGCACGCGCGTGGAATGCGGGTCCGGGTAGTCGCGTTTGAGGTACTTGGCAAGGAACTCTCGGGGCGGCAGTGAGATGGAAGAAACGGCCGCGCAGTCCCGGCAATTCTCTACGCTTAGACGCAAGCTCTCGATTTCAGGTCTGGGAGTTGCGCCGCTCTCCTTATCCGGCGCGTGGGTGGTCAAGGCAAGCTGAAGCTTCAGTTCGGGCTTTGAGCTCCGGGGGCCGAAGATCAGGTTGTCGATGAGGCGCACGGTACCGAGCCGTGCGGCCACGAGCGCCACCGAACCCGGAATTACCTGTGCCACAGGTTCAAGAGTGGCCGGGTTCACGATGGCGGCGTAGTCGAGCTGGACGCGTGGCTCCGCATCGAACGTCTTACGCATTTCCTCCAGAAGCTTTTGCGCATCACCTTCGCCTGCCTGAGCCATTTCCTCAGCCCGCTTCAGGCTGCGGGAGAGGAGCAGCGCCGCCTTACGATCCTCCGCATTCAAGTAAGGATTTCGTGAACTCTTCGCCAGGCCGTCCGCTTCCCGGACAATCGGACACACGACGATCCGTACCGGCAAGTTCAGGTCTTCGACGAGGCGACGTATGACAACCACCTGCTGAAAGTCTTTCTGGCCGAAGAAGGCTATATCGGGCCTCACTATATTGAAGAGCTTCAAAACCACCGTGGCCACGCCACGAAAATGTCTGGGCCGAATGGCGCCCTCGAAAACAGTGGCGATGTGGCCGGGGTCGAGAAAAGTAGCGAAACCTGCCGGAAAAATCTCCGTACTACTCGGCGCAAAGACCACGTCCACCTCTAAGGGTCTGAGGAGCTCGAGGTCTTTTTCCGGGCTGCGAGGATAACGCGCGAAATCTTCCGTGGGGCCGAATTGGGTGGGGTTCACAAAAATAGAAACAACGATCACGTCGCATTGTCTCTTGGCTTGCCGGACGAGGCTGAGGTGTCCTTCATGGAGGGCTCCCATGGTGGGGACAAGTGCCAGGGACTTTGCTCGTGGGCGTGTCTCGGCCGCAAACGCCTTCATCTCAGAGATGGTGGTAATCCAACGCGTTTTCATGGAGTCCTGATGCCAGCGCAGAATGCGAGTCGGTGTGGTTTATCCATGTTAGGTCAGGGCGCGGTTTCGGAGGACGCATAACGGCTCGAAGGTCATTGAGTGCCGCGTGTGACCTCTCGTTCAAACTGGTCTTGCAGGCTGGCGGGCCAGTGATAAGACTCGCTATCGTCAGGGAAGCGGCCGCCAACGATATCTTCCCGGAAGTGTGCAAGAGCCTGACGCAAATTTGCAGCCGTATCGGCGTAAGGGCGGACAAACTTTGTGCGCGGGAGGAAACATAACCCGACCAAATCATGAAAGATCAGTATTTGCCCGTCGCAGTCGGGTCCGGCGCCAATGCCGATGGTGGGAATCCTCAATCGTTGGGTAACGATGGCCGCCAATTCTCGGGGCATGCCTTCGAGACATAGGGCAAAAGCTCCCGCATCTTGGAGGGCCTCGGCGTCCGCCAGGAGTTCGGTGGCCGACTCCAATGTCTTGCCCTGCACCCTGTACCCTCCCATGGTATGGACGGACTGGGGCGTCAATCCGATATGAGCCATGACGGGGACTTCCGCGTCCACCATGCGCCGGATGAGGGCCGCGCGCTTACGTCCGCCTTCTAATTTGACCGCCTCGGCGCCTCCCTCTTTCACATACCGAATCGCAACTTCCAGGGCCTTCTCATCGCTCACGTGATAAGCGCCATAGGGCAAGTCAGCAACCAGCAAGGCGCGGCGCGTAGCGCGGCGAACCGCTCGCAGGTGGTGGAGAATCTCCTCAACGGTAACTGGTACGGTGGAGTCGTAGCCCAGAACAACCTGGCCCAGGGAATCGCCCACCAGAATCAAGTCAATCCCTGCTTCATCCACCAAACGCGCCGTGGGATAGTCGTAGGCCGTTAAGCAGGAGATCTTTTCAGCACGGAGCTTACGTTCGAGGATCCAGGGCACGGTGACTTTGCTCACGGCCTCAGTGTTGTGGTCCATGGCGCTGCTCCCTAGTTCAGAAGTCGAAAGTCAGGAGTCGAGAGGTGAAACTGACGCTCCCAAATCCCAGATTCCAAATTCCAAAATCCAAAATCCAAAATCGAAAACCTCCAGCCGGCTGCCAGGCGTCTTGAGCAACAAAAAGAAGACCCTCTCCGTCGCAGGACAGGAGTTCCGGCGCTCGTTACAGAGCGTCTGGGGACCCGGGAGGGCCTCCACTTGCTGGACAGAGAGGGTCAAACCTGCTCGAGTAAGCGATTTCGGCGCGAAACCCCGCCGCTCTCTTCACACCTGGATTTCTCGCCACCAGTCACTCACAACCGTCTCAGTCCGCAGGCGCGGATCCAAGCGGAAGAAAATACTGCGTGCCCTTGACCGGCTGGCTCAGCCGCTGCAGGAGTTCCTGCAAATGCTCCCTCCGCTCGACAAAGTCGATCTCTGACGTATCAATCACCAGCAGGTCACTGGACTTGTAATGAAAGAAGAAGTGCTCGTAAGCATGCACCACCGCCTCGAGGTACTCGTTGGAGATCCGGTCCTCGAACGGCACTTCCTTCTTCGCAATGCGCTTCTTCAGCGCCTCCAGCTTCGCCTGTAAGTATATCACCAAACTCTCAGCTTCTAGCCCCGCTCTTTCAACTGACCACGGACCCGCCGCGGCGGGACCACTGACAACTAAGCTCAGAGTGAAGCCTCAAGACGTTTTTTTCAGCATCCTCCTGGACCTCAGGCCCGATTCATGTGCTATGATAGGGGACACCGGAAAGAGGTGCAACGGTCATGCTCGACCAATACGGGCCTATTCTGATTTTCTTTGCCATCGCGGCCATCTTCCCCCCCGCCTTGCTCTGGATCGCCAAGTTCTTCCGACCTTCCTTCAAACCAACCCCGGAGAAAATTCTGCCTTACGAGTGCGGCATCACGCCGGAATCCGACGCGCGCGGGCGCTATACCGTGCGCTTTTACGTGGTCGCCATCCTGTTCGTGGTCTTTGATGTTGAGACGGTCTTCCTCTACCCCTGGGCAGTGCAATTCCAGGTTCTGGGACTGTTGGGCCTGGTGGAGATGCTCGTGTTCCTGGGGATCTTGGTCGTGGGTTATATCTGGCTCTGGAAGCGCGGCGCGTTGGAATGGATTTAGTGGCTGTTCCGTCTCCTGCCTGGGATTCCCCAAAATCAAATTTTGGCGGTAGTTCTTTCGCGCGGGCGGCTGGCCCATCTCCGAAGGAAGCCCCAGAGCACGTTTCTTGCTAGTGTGGCGTCCCAGCTAATTCTTTACAACAACCACCCCCTACCCCCTCCTTACCAAGGAGGGGAGCCAGCTCACCAACTCCCCTCCTCTCTGAGGAGGGGGCAGGGGGTGGTGAGCGCAAGTGGCTTGTAAATGCTTAATTGGGACACCACACTAGGAATGCCGCGACGATCCTTTGCGCGTCCTACCGGACGCGATACAACATCTCGCCGGCCCGCGGCACGATGAGGATGCCCTCGTCCTGACGGCTCTCCCATTCTTGGGGATGGATGGTTGCCGGATCGAGGTAACCCAGGTTGATGCGACGACAGCGTTCCGGCGGGATGCCTGTGGCCAGCGTCACTTGAATGCGCGGAGTCTCCTTGCCACTGGACTGGTCGTACTGGCCCAGCCCTTTGACGTGCGTGGAGTGCGCGAGCACACCACCCGGATAACCTTTGAACTTATCCCACTGCGCCAGAAAATAATCGCGGCAGTGATAACCAATTTCTTCTATCAGCTTGCCGTGCGTGTAGCTGACTTCGCGGATGTGCGGCGCAAAAATCACCACCTCGCCGCCCTCGGCGACCGCCGGTTCCACCTTGTACATCCCTTTGGCCCCCGTCCAGAGATCGTCGTAGAGTTTGGGCATGACGGAGAGCACGCGCCGGAAGGGTTTTGGTACGTAAATTATATGCTTTTCGGCAGAGAGGGCCGAGGCCGCCTTCCAAGCCTCTTGCGGTGAGCCGAAAAAAAGCCCTGCCAGACCTTCGTGCGTAACTACCAAGGCGAAGCAGGCCGTGGGCCGGTCGATGAGACTGGCGGCTCGATCGATGATGGCACGGACGGGCGTATAACCGGCGCCGATAATCTTGTAGTTGGTCATCAACGCACCCAGCCAGTGAGTGAGGTTGATGATTTCCGGGCCGGCGATTCCTGGAAAAAAGTACTTGGTCCCCCCGGAGAAGCCGACAACTTCATGGGGGAAGACCGGCCCACAGATAATGAGTTGGTCGTAATCCAGAATCAGCTTGTTGAGCCGGACGGGCACCTCCTGGGCCAGCAGCCCGCTGGTTATCTCACCGATCTCAGAGGCGGGGATGACACCAAGCGTCACGAAGTTTGCGGGGTTTTCCCAGTGGTGATTGAAGATGTGGCTCTTGCCGGCTAGCTCGTTCCTCACCGGACGCCCCACCAGCTCGCTCAATTGCTCGTCGTTCATCATGGGATGGGTGCCGAGCGCCACAAGATAATCCAAGGCTTCCACGCGCGGAGCAAGTTGCGTTTCGAAGAGTTCGAACATGCGCGGCATGGGCATGGTGCGTGTGCCGTCAGGGATGATGATGAGGACACGCTTGCCATCCACCGCCAGCGAGCTCAGAGCCTGCTGCGTGATGTGACTAACTTCCTCGTGGATCAAGTATCGGTCTGCGAATCCTTTTCCAATGACCATTGGTTTCCTTCCTCTTGCGCATGTAGGGTCGCCGCTTGGGACGGCCTCTGGAGCTTCGCAGGGCACAACAACTTTGCGTGGAGACGGAAGCAACCCCTCACCCGTCCCGAGCCGGCTGGTGAAAACGCCGGACGCGGGCCACCCTCTCCCCAAGGGAGAGGGCAAGCTTCTCTGTTGGAGAGAGGGCTGTATTTCCGACTTCGCAAACCCCGGCCCTACACCCCACTATACGCTGAGAATCCGCCATCAATGGGGACGATGACCCCCGTGACAAAAGCCGAAGCCGGTGAAAGGAGCCACAAGACCGCTCCAAACAAATCCTCGGCTCGGCCAAAACGTGCCATGGGAGTGTGTTCGATGATCGACTTGCCGCGCGCGGTCAGTTCGCCACTCTTCTCGTCGAGCAATAGAAACTTGTTTTGTTGGGTCAGGAAGAAACCCGGCGCAATGGCGTTCACGCGAATGCGCGGCGAGTAGACCTGAGCCATGTGTACGGCGAGCCACTGCGTAAAGTTGCTGACTCCGGCCTTCGCGGCCGAGTAAGCCGGTATTCGGGTCAGAGGGCGGAATGCGTTCATAGAGGAAACGTTGAGAATGACTCCTTCGCCTTTCTCCGCCATGATTTTGCCGAAGACCTGACAGGGAAGCATGGTTCCCAGGATGTTTAAATCAAACACCCAGCGCAAGGCCTCCGGCGGCAGATCAAAAAACGAGAGGTTGGGCGTGGTAGTTGCCTGAGGATTGTTGCCTCCCGCCGCGTTCACCAGGCAGTGAACGGTGCCGAACTTCTCCAGGATGATCTTGGCGGCCTGGCGCAGGCTCTCCGGGTCCAGGACATCGGCGCGCACCGCCACCGCGTGGTTCGCGCGCGGCTCCATGAGCTCCAGAATGTGCTGGGCCGGGTCCAGATTGCGGTCCAAGATCGCAACATTGGCTCCGCATCCCACCAGCGCGCAGGCTATCTCGCCACCCAGGGTTCCTGTCCCGCCAGTGATTACAACTGTTTGCCCGGTGAAATCATAAAGGCGGGTCAATTCACATGAGTCCATTCAAATATGACCTCCTAAAAGGTTCGTAACGTTCGGCGCGATGAGACTTTCTATTTGCCCCAGGAGTTCGCGCAGCACTTGTCGCGCTCGGTCCGACCCCCGCATTCTCGGTCAGAATGGGGTAGTGGTACAGTTTGAACCTATGACAAATTGAAGTGGAAGGCAGCGTGCCTGGGGGTAGTGTCTCAGTTTGAATTTTCGGCTCTTAGATTTGCACGTGAAATTGCGCGAGCTATTCTAAATCTCTCAGCCTTTGACCCATCACCGTCTTTTGCTCGTAGGTATCGTGCAAGACTTTAAACAGTTTTTCAATACGCAACGGATCAAGAAAACCAGTAGCAGGAAGAATAGGGTAAGGTGGTCCATGCCTAAGAAGTTCGGCGAGTTCAGAAAATTTCCCGGCAAGCTTATCAGCTTCAGCTTGTAGGGCAATAAGGTGCCTGTTAGCCTCATTGTACCTATCTAAGATGTCTCCAAGTGCTGCCTTCTCTTTTTCGCTGCTCATCAAATAAACTCCTAGCGTTTGGCCCACTCCTGCGTTGCTCTTGAAATCGAGGGCCCAAAAACTCCTGGGGGCTGCTGGCAGGCAGACCTTCTATGTACCTTCGTGCGCAATCCAAAGGTAGCATGGGAGTGTCCCCGATGCAATTACGAAGCACTACGGTTCTCCTAGCCTTCGCGTTTCTGATAGCCAATTCCTGTCCGGATTACCCCCTTCTTGCCTCTCTTTTCCCTGGGGTGGTACGATTTCCGCTGGGTATCTTCAAACTGAGGTCAACTGTCAGAATCTGGAATCTGTCGATAAAGTGACCGCGTTACCCCGAATCACACCCAGGCTTTGCGCGTAGTTGTAATACGTGTATCCCAGCTTGAAGGAAAGGCGGGCGTTGATCCTAAGAGAAAGGTTAGGATTCATAGTCAAGGCCCGCGTCAGAGGTTCGTGCCTCTCCACTTGTTGTACACCTAACCCGCCGGCAAAATCGTAGCCGAGCGGGCCCCGGAGAATGCCTGAAAGCCGTGCTGTAAGTTGGTGAACCTGATAAAACGAGGGGTTAAAGAACCCCATATAAATCCTGGGCTGAGACCCGGCAAAACCGAACACCCGACCTTCGTATCCCATGTCTATCGACGAATGCTCTAACCGAAGGATGTTCCGTACAAGGGTCACGGAACCGCCGTGCGCTTGCTCGCGGACTGCCGTGCCCTCGACCAGGCGCGGAGTTCCATTTAAGAGGTCACGCTGCTGGAATCGGATGGATGAATAGCGGGCGAGAAAGAGATCAACCCGCAGCTCCGTGTGCGGAGCAAAGGAGAATTTCAATCCTCCGTCCAAGCGAGTTTCCATGACACCCATGCGCACAGAAAGGGGAGTATAGGGAACGGCGTCGCGAGCCAGGGACAAATCAAGGGTGAGGTTTTTCTTCAAGGCGTAGCTCGCGCCCAGGAATCCCAGGGGGCGGCAGGTTGCTGCGGAGACAGGTTGGGACTGGCCTGGAATGTTTTGCAACGCGCCTGGCCCGAACCGTATCAGGCCCACACCCCCGCGCAGAATAAGGTTTGCTAAAATCGGCGTGGTTTGGCGGTAGGTAAACTGTGATGGGACGACCGCACCACCGATTCCGCCTGGGCTCGTCGCCGGCATCACGTCGAAGGAAATTGAGGACCGCGTACGGGGCAACGCCGAGAAATCAAACATGGACTCATATCCAAATCGTCGCAGGTCCTGGCCGGAAAACCCGATCAGATCCGGGGAACCGTTGCCGGCGCTGGTTTCACGCGCGTAGGAGGCGGAAGCGTGAAAGGTGACCTCTTGCTCCTCGCGAAGACTCCTCTCGATCTTACGTGATTCAGGGTTACCGGGGCTCATTTGATTCAATCGGGCAAGGAGTTCAAGAGCCTGCCGCCGGTGCTGGCGGGCGCGCTCCAAGTTGGCGAGCAAGAAGAGTGCGTCGAAGTCGTTAGGGCGATCTTCTACCAGCTTGTTGACGAGCACGTAGGAATAGGCAATGTCACCGCGAAAATAGAAGACGCGCGCATTGCCGAGCAAGGCATCAAAGTCTGTCGGGTCAACCTTCAGCAGTTGGGTGAAATCGGCGAGCGCGGCGGCATACCTGCCTTGATATAGTTTGACATAGGCGAGCTGTAATCGCGCCTCGCGGTTTCGGGGTTGGACGGTGAGAACCGAGGACAGGATCTCCCGGGCTTGCTTATAGTGGCCCAAGCGTGTCTCGACCCGAGCCAAGTCGATCTGAAATTCAGGATTGGCAGGGTGCATCGCCAGGAGACGCGCGAAAACAGAGCGCGCCTCGAGGGGATGATCCGAGCGGAGAAAGGCATGCCCCAGGCCCTCCAGCGCATCGGCGTCTTCCGGGGTTTTCGCCAGGAGATCCTGGTATAAGCTTTTCGACTCTTCTTGGTGGCCACTCAGGCTAAGCACCCGGGCGAGACCAAGCTTGAGCTCACGATCGTTGGGGTCAAGTTCTAAGGCTTGCTTATAGGCTTGGATCGCGGCCGCGAAGTCCCCGCGCCTCAGGTAGGCGACAGCGGATTGTTTAAGGGGAAGGGAATTTCCAGGGAGCGGGCCCCCCGATTTGGCGAGGGTCGGATGGGCAGCCTGGCTTGGCGACTCTCCAGTGCCAAGCCTCGGTTCTCTGGGGGTTTGTCCACGGAGACCCACGGAGCCAGGCTGAAGCAGGATCATCGCTAAGCAAAGAACAGGCGGCGGCACTTCCCGGAAAAGGCGAAATAACCGCGATCTTGAGTGACGACGCGCCATCATTTCCCCTCAGGCAGCCGCCCATTGAGGAATTAACCTGCTTTTCCCGCGCTCACATCCGCGGGGGCAGGAGTCAAGTCCGTCGCATCCGAAGCGAGCGATTCCCCTTTGTGGATTACCTTCTCCCACCGGTGCGATCCAACCAGGAATTTCATCGTTCCTTGGAGGCGAAACAACAGAATGAGTTGACGGTAACCCACGTTTTCGAGCATCCCGTAAGCGAGCAGAACCAAGAGGTCTCGAGGCCTGGGGTAGCGTCGGTAGGTCATTTCCTCGAGGAGCACGGCCCCTACCGACAGGAAACCGCCGTAAGCCAAGCCCAGCAGAACGAGTAAGATTAGCAGTGCTGGAGATATGAGCCCACCAAAGAAGCTTAGAGGCACCAGAAGATATCCAAGGAATTCGACGATGGTGCCCAGTCCTTCCACATAGAGATGGAAGGGCAAGCTGAATAAGCCGACCATCCCATACCGACGACGGAAGAGCATCTTGCGATGTTTCCGGAGGGTCTGGCAGAGCCCCAATTGCCAACGACGCCTTTGGCGGCTCAGCATGCGCACAGAGGCCGGGCACTCGGTCCAGCAAACAGGATCGGAAGTGAATGACATTTCAATGTCACGTTTGTTCTTGGCCGCCCAGTGGCGCAACGTGATGATGAGATCCATGTCCTCGGTGACGGTATCGGCGCTGAACCCACCCACCTCCATTACCGCCTTATGCTGGAATAGGGCGAGAGCTCCCGAGACGATCACGGTCCCTCCCAGCAGCGACCAGCCGTTCCGTCCCGTAAGGAAGCTGCGCAGGTATTCCACAACCTGAAAGCGCTCCAAGGAAGTTGCCGGGAGTCCCAGCTTAACTATCTGGCCATTTCTTCCCGTACATCCATTGATGATTCGGACGATCCCTCCGCTGACAATAGTTTCCCTTGGCGACCTGAGGATGGGATCCATCAGTCGCAAAAGCGAGTCGCGCTCCAGGATGCAATCCGCGTCCAGGCAGCAGAAATAAGGGGTGCGGCAGAGGTTGATTCCCGTATTCAGCGCGTCAGGCTTGCCACCCCTTTGCTTGTGAACTACCAGGAGATTGGGAACGTGAGGATTAGAGTAAAAGCAGCGCACGGCGGAAGTGGGAAGGGCGGGGTGGTAAACCTGATCCATGGGGGCCAACTTAAAGGCGGCCGCCAATCGCTTCAGAGTTGAATCGGTCGATCCGTCATCGACCACGATTACCGAGATGCACGGGTAATCCACCCCCAGGGCGGAGCGAACCGTTTCCACGATGATGCGTTCTTCGTTCCAGGCCGGCACGATGATGGTGACCGGAGGCGTGAGGGACGAGCCTCGCAACTCGGTCAATCCTTGGTAGGCCAATCGTCGAGAATGAATCCATATGGCCCTTAGAGACATGACCATCAGAGCCGTATAGACCCCGTTCCCTACTACGAAGTAGGAGAGAATCAGCAGGTTGAAGAAAATCAGCGCATGTTCGAAAAACGATCCCCACATGTCCACGGGGGAGTCCTTTCAGGCGGCCAGCTTCGAGTGGCCGTAAGCGGTCTGGTCCGGCTCGCGGGCTGCATCAAGAGCGGCGCAGAGTCTAACCCAGGCTTCAATCTTCGGCTCGCGGCGTTCCCCAAGCTTCTCAAACAGAATCTGGAGGAGCTGACGGCCGGAGCTGTTACTGAGTGCCGCATGAAGATAACGAGTGGCGCCCATGGTCACGAGTCGCTCCACCACCCGAGTCTCCAGATTGCCCGGGCTTTCGCCGTAGTTTTGCAGGAGGCTCAAAACCAGACCTGAGTGTTCCAGCTCCTCGAGGATCTGTTCCCTCAGGGTTTCATCCTCCGTCTCCAGGAAATGCTCGTAGAGCTTGGAAACACCCTCGCGTCCGTAAGCAAGAAGCGCCCGCAGCGCAGCTTGGCGGACCATCCGATGGGGATCCGTGAGGAACCCCTGGACCTCGGCCATCGGCAAAAGCCCTGGCCGCTGAGCCAAGGTCTGCAACGCGTCCCTCCGAATCGACCATTGAGGATCTTGAAGCACCTGGCGCAAAACAGAGCTGGAGACCGCAGTATCGAGATACGCAATCACCTCGGCAGCCAGGGCGCGGACCTCAGGATCAGCATCGGAAGTGAGCGTGGCCAACTCGCGGTCGAACACGCTCTTGTATTGGAAAAGGGCTGGTTTCCCAGCCGGCTTGCTCTGCGCCATTTCGCGCAGAATCTCCGCCGCCGCCCAGCGCACTCGCGGATGCGGGTGGCGCAGCGAAGGCAGGAGCTGTGGGGCTTGGGAAAGCGGAAACTTGGTCATGGCCACCTTCAGAGAATAAAGAGAGAGACGCGAACGGTTTTCCGTGACCGCTTTGTGCATTCGATCCAGGAGCGCCGGGAAACTCTGAGGTTCGCGAATGGCGGCCAGCGACCGTAGAGCGACCTGCTGAACGTCGGGATGCGGGTCGTCCAGGGCCTTGACAAGAATGGGCCAGCTCGGTTGGTGGCGCAGCAGGCCCAGGTTTCTTGCGCTTCGGGCACGAAGCAAAAAGTGCAGGCGTGAAAAAAAATGGACAAGACCGTCGGGGTTTGAGAGTGCCTCGCGCAACGAAACGGGCCCGAATTGATCGAGAATCCGCCGCTGCCAAACATCGATCAATCCAAGCTCCAGGCACAGCCCTTCTAAGACGGTGGCGAGAGCGGGAGCGGAGACGCATTTGAGAAGTAGTGGTTCAAGGAGGAGTTCGAGACTGGATAAAGGCAGCGTGCGCAGACTTGCCAGACATTGCGCCGAATGCTTACCTTCCAACAGCGTCGCGGGAGTGAGCGCATAATGGATGCAGAGGCTTTTGACCCGGCGGTCAAACCGATCGTGATGCCAGCGCCGCACCATGGCCCCCACGGCTAGTGCAAGCGTTCCCACCGTAACCGTGGCCAGAATGGCCCTTACCAGGCTGGTCAGGAGCGGGAGGTTTGGAGCGGGCAAAACCATCATGTCCTGCTGAAGCTGCCTTCACGGGCTGTCAAAACGGTATCCCACCACAAGGCTGTCAATACCTTGCAAAGGACCTGACAAGTAACGTATTTCCCGCGGTGAGGGTCTGACCGCGCACTTTCACGAGGTCAGCCACAAACGTGGCGCATAGGCACGGAGGGCGAGGGAGGCGTGATTCTATGGTATAGATTACGGAAAGTCAATATAGGGGTAATTATTTTTGTTGTACGATCAAGTTATTTATTACTCGGTTACGTTATCGATGGAAAAATCTCAGGCCCATTGCCGTCAAGACGAAGCGCTGACCGATCCTGGTGATTGAACGGATCGCGGTGGGGAACTGGACATGACCTTCCGTGCTTTGGCCGCGCGGCCACAGCGATCTGGCGCACTACTGTCCTACTGTTTCTCGCAACCCTCAACGACGTTGGACGGGCTCGCCGGCCTTCTCCCACCCCGCAAGCCCATCTTGATAGACCTTCACCTTATCGAAAGTGAATCCATTCTCGAGCAAGGCACGCCCTGCGGCGCGGCTGGCAGCGCAGATGTCACCCGAGGAATGCCCGCTCTCGTAAAGTACGATGGTCTTGTCTTTGGGTAGCTTGTTCCAATCCCGCCCAAAGTTCTCCGCCGGCATGTTTATAGCGCCGGGCATTCGCCCGCCAGCGTAGTCCTTGGCTGACCTGACGTCCACAAACAGAGGTTTGGGCGTAGCTTCGAGAAGCTGACGGACCTCGGCTGTCCCAATCAAGGCCGGCTGCTTCTTGTTTGCTTCTGCCTCGCTGCAGGCGCCGACGGAAGTCTGGAAGCCAGAGAGTGATCCTCCTGGGTTCGATCCGAACAGACCAGCAGATTTTGCACTGGCATCCTGAGCCTTTGGCCCGGCGGACGTCGGGGCAGGGGATTCGGGAGTTTGCGACGATTGCTGGAGTGCGGCACCCTGAGCGAAGTTCGTGGGGCCGGCCGTCGCCGCGCTGCGTTCGGCCAACTCCTGGTCCACCAGATGTGAAAACGTGGCGAAGTCCAAAGGGCGTACGATCATTTTCTGGCCGATGAAGAAGGTGGGTGTCCCGGGAACACCCAGCGCGTGACCGTCGGCGAGGTCTTGGGCGACGCGGGAAGCGGTTTCTCCACTGTCGAGGCACTGGTTGAAACGGCTCTGGTCCAGGCCAAGTTCTCGAGCGTAGCGCCTGAGGGCGTCCTCGCTCAAATCAGCTTGTTCGGCGTAGAGCTTTTCGAGGCCCTCCCAGAACTTGCCCTGTTGTGCTGCGCATTCCGAAGCTTCCGCTGCCTTCTCGGCCTGGGGATGAATCTTGCTGAGGGGGAATTGGCGGAACACAAAACGAATCCGGTCCCCGTATTGGGCGCGGATTTGGCGTGCGGCTTCTTCCGAAAGGCTGCACGCTGGGCACTCGAAATCTCCGAATTCGACGAGCGTGAGAGGCGCTCGCAAGTTTCCGGTCATGTGGCTCTCCGGGCGGACCAGATGCTCGGCGAGGGCCTGGGATGAAGCCTGCGGGACGGGGGGGAGTAGCCCGTGCCGGGAGAGCAAAATGAAGGCCGGGACGCCGATTAGTAGCGCCACCACGCACAGGACAAAGTTTGTCCTGATTCTTGCAATCACCGCTAAAGGATCCGTCAGGGCGAGAGGCCGGCGTAGTTCAAGAAGCGACAAGACGAAAATGCCGGTTACGACGAGCGCCGAGACCACGCACCACACGCACCAGGCGTGGATGACAAACTCTGCC
>Ga0208819_1000320_pt1 | contig 40194 bp, 58 predicted proteins | sample June2015DPH_11_1_3_FD_184707 | JGI IMG/M metagenome (GOLD analysis project Ga0208819, IMG submission 184707) | Peatland microbial communities from SPRUCE experiment site at the Marcell Experimental Forest, Minnesota, USA - June2015DPH_11_150... | ecosystem: Environmental > Terrestrial > Soil >...
CCCTGATTGATGTAATCGCTCGACCCCAGAGCCACATAGTCTATGACAGCCCCATTGTCGCATGACATCTTGATTCCATAGATATTGGATGCTGGAACGATTGGATAGGTGTAGTGGGTATACAAAGACGAAGCCAAAGTGATTGTGTATGGAGCCATAGTGACCCACACCCCACCTATGAATGTGAGAGGCGTTATAGTGAGAGTAGTCGAACTGCCTATGTTCCTTGCTCTGAGTCGAAGAGATGCAATGATATTGGCTGGAATGGCAACAGGAAAGTCCTTCTCCACTTCGACACTACCCGCAGGAAGATAGAGTTCATCCCCATTCGTAACAGCAGAACTGTGGACAAGACCCATAGCCCCATATGTGACCACCCCACCATAGAGAGGGCTTCCAGTCGTGCTAATTATACTACCAGTATTGGAGAAAGTGATGGCATTTCCAACGGTATTATCCCACCATCCAAGTGTTCCAACAGGAGACCCACTATAGATTGATTGAGACTCATGGTCGGCTTGTCTAAAGGAATCGTCTTTCCAACAGAGCCGCCTTATTTCAAGGCCAAGTGGGATTGTAGTAGAGGCCATTCTCTCACCTAAGTCCCGTCCCACGTTACTACAGTGTAGGCTGAGACAGTGGCTCCGTTTGCATCAGTTCCGGTCAACTTGAACAAAACAGGATTTGGATTAGAAGTGGAAAGAGCATTACGCAGATAAAGCGTGACTTTGACAGGATTGCCAGATGGAGTAACCGCGATGTCTCTCGTAAGCCCACTGGCCAATGAGATTGAAGGCGGGTCTTGAGAATACTCAGGGGCATGAGAAGAACCAGAATGAGGATTCAGATAGAAAGACCCAGAGGGAACAGTCGAGATGGTGCTGTAATACCAGTCTATCATGTCAGACGTTGAAGGAAGAGGATACGGACTCGCATTGGTTAGAGGAATGGAAGTCTCGAAGGTGATACCAATAGGTGAGAAAGTCACATTAGGTATCATATCGGTAGCGGTGCTCTCAAGCGGATAGAAGTCGAAATAGAGAGTGGCATAGTTATTAATCGAATGGCCATTCTGCTTCAGCACCACAGAATTGCCGAAGAGTTTTGTAGTGTTATCTGTTTGAAGAATCGTCTCTGTCACGCCCAATCCATAATCTGCAACGCTAGGCAAGACTACAAGCGTGAAACTGCAAGCGGCATAAGTATTGGGTGTGGTCGAAATATCAGTCGCAAAGATGTTGACCTGATAAGAAGGCGGATGATTGGGATTGATGAGACCACCAGTCTTTCTGGGGTTTATCCAAAGCGTTCTGAAGTTTCGGGCCACATAGGTATTCAGAGCATTGCCAGAATTGGCTTGGAGTGTCCAAGTGAATAGCCCTGTCCATCCATTGTCTAGAGGCTCAAGAAGATTTGTCCAAGGTGTGCCAGTGCTCAAATCTGTGGGCGATGACCCTATCACTCCTTCCCATTCAGCAGTAGTCGCATCTTCAGAAGGCAGATTGGGGTCTACATAGGTATCAATCCTAGTTATGTAGTAGGACATCTGTAGAGGAAGGTCGAATCCTTTGATGGCCGATAGATAGATTGTAACGCTGTCCTTCGTGGTCGTGTTCTGAGTGTCGGTTGGTTGGCTTGAGTCGGTAGGTGGACTAGGCGTGCAAGGCGGGTTTGCTGGAACCATGTAGTTTTGAGGCACTGTAATCATAGCATTGTCTACGCCTATCTGAAACACATTCGAGATTACGGGAGCGACCATACTAAGATTTTAGGGGTTTCTAGACTTATAAAGGTTGTCTCTACGGCGGCACATATCCGTGAGTCTGGTAGACTCTCCGTTGAGTAGGGTCATACACGATAGAAGAAGCGGGGCTATTAGACCCACCACTGGTGAGAATCTGAGTGTGCTTGGGGTCTTGCAAAAAGGCGTAATTGGTGTAGACGGTGTAAGTATGGATACTCGGCGTTAGCGCGTAATAATAGGGCGGGTTCTGAGAGCCACTTGGAGCGTAAGTTCCATCATCTACGAAGATAGTGTCAGTCGTATTGGTCAAGTAGAATTGGGTAGGGATGGCTGTGCCTGAAGGAGAGTCGTCTCTGTAGACGTTGTAACTCACTGCATTCGGAACGGGTGGCCACTCTATCTGGATAGATGTTATCATCGAAGCAACAGTGTCGGCATCTACGGCAAGATGCGTGTAAGTCAGATTGTTTTGAAGAGTCAGATATGTGGGTTGAATGTCAGTGATTACATTATACTCTTGTCTTGGCCCACCTGAATCTATCACTATTCCAGTATTCACATAAAATGAGCCAGTCGAAACCACATAAATCCTACTGAGAGGCGGATACCCCGGCCCACTATTACCATTTACAGTGGTGTTTGCCACAGGTGGCTGGAAAGTATTCTGGCCCAAAGCGTTCCAAGTTCCGCCACTTGAACAGACGCTCTCGTTCCCACCTATATCAACTGCCGTTACTGCATACTCATAGTTGGTAGTGGTAGCAAAATTAGGGCCAGTAGCAGGTGTTGGAAGTGTGGTGAGAAGCGGTGGAAAAGGATTGTGAGCGTTATCGCCACCACCCAAACCAGTCGTATCAACATAAGAAAGACTGGTAGAACTACCCACAAACCAATAGGCACTCATATAGTCGGGTGGGTCAGGCGGTGGATAGAACGGTGGAAGGTCGTTGCGATAGACATTGTAACCACCCGCACCCGCTACAGCGTCCCAAGTAACAGTAACAGCGTCAGTGTCAGGCGCAGTATTAGTGACTATCGTTACCCATTTCGTTAGACCAATCGGGACATTGCCCGGAGTAGAGGAGTTCACAGGGACATCGCTAGTAGGGACAACAATATATGCCAAAGCCAGATTAGTGCCAGAAACAGCAGGTGTAGCAATAGGTGATTTGGGGATGGTCATGAAAATGGGGTCTGGACACCAACCTGCCGCACTCGCATTACGAATCAGAACTTCGTATCTTCCACTCAAGTTGGCGTTTCCTTCCATGTCTGTAAGGAAGGGAGCCGAAGCACTGTTGACTTGGTAAGTGTCACCACTAGCATCTGGCACAGGACTGAATGCGGCAGTCGTTATTGTGGTTGAAGTATTTGAGACAATTGTTTGACTCTGGCCTTTGGCGGGGCCATCAGTATAGACCAGAGAAAGGCCAATCAAGGAGTCAGGAACAAGACTCAAAAAAGTATCATGCAACATTGTTGGTGAAGTTGATGCTGTTGTCGTTCCAAAAACCGGACATTTATGGGACTTTGAGATTAGCGAAAGGATGTTAGTCATCTGATTGAGACTAACTATCGTGTCAATTATGGCCATTCCATCTGGTTGCAGAACCGTCAGATAGACCGCGCTTGGGGCAGAAGTCGTATTGCTAGGTGCGGTGTTCGGTGTATCAACTTCAATACCAAACTGATAGATTAGAATGTCGTCTCCTTTTACTTTCTCTATCGTAGAAGGCAAAGAAGGCGAGTCATTGACTATGACATTCGCATTGTTCTGAACGAATTGAGAATACATTGGAACATCAAAGTGAGCCACACTTGGATGTATGTTGGGTGCGGTTCCTGAATCCGAGACTGTCTCATTGAAAGGATTGTTCCTACTAGAAATGAAGTCTTCGCCACTCTGATAGGTAGCCGCCCCTTCTGCTTGTCGGCCTCTTCCCAACATGGTTTTTGCGGCTGGCTGAACTGTGGTATACATGAACTGCATTGCCCCACCCGGAGACCCCAACAATTGGTTATTGCCAGACGGATTCCAATAGAACGAATCTATTGGGACGTTCTGAACAGGGAAGGACAGAGTAAGAGTGATGTCTTCACCATCTGTTGGATTCCACGTTGTATCTATGGTCTTGATTCGGGCAGTGAAGGCGGCTGTCACAATGATGGGCTTGTGGGTCACTGGGTCGAAGGCTGGCCCATAAGACCCCTCTAGAAGTTGTCCATTGCTATCTTCCATCACTCCTGCAAGGCTTGGAGCGTTAACTAGGATGTAGTCTCCTGCATACATAGTGTGCTGGCTAAAATAGACGTAATCGGGCTTTATCACAATGTTAGGAATGGGATGCTGGAAGAAGTTGATGCTCGTCCCAACGAAGCGTTTGATTTCCCCTTGGTCTACCACATTCTGAAGTGACTGCTGAGTTTGCTTCAGACCAAATTCAGCGATGCTCCTCTGGTTGTCTATCGGAAGGGCAACCACATCTGAGCCTTGGAAACTCCCACCTGTAAGGACGTAACTGTTGTTCATTACGAGATAGTCATAGGTGAGTTTGATTGAAACGAAATTGTCGCCTTCAGAAAAGATTATAGTGTCTACAGGGCAATAGCCATTGTATACTCCAAATTCGATGTAACTCATCGGAAAGGTGAGTTCATCAGGAGTCAGACCTGAAGGAGTGACCCCACATTCGCCAGTAACCCATTCAGGGTCAAGAGAGTTATCTCCTAGATTTATCCCTGTCCTGTTCTGGCCATTGCCTAGTTTGCTATGAACAGGGTCGAAAAGCATCACTGTTGCAGTGGGTATCTTGGGTGTGAAGGTATCAACTAAAGACCCGGCTGGACGGGGCGGAATGGCGTAGGGAAAGTCTCCTATGTCCATCCGATATTCTGTAAGGAAGGGTGAACTCTCATTGGCGTTGAAAAGGGCAGACGTTACCAATCTGTCTACCGTAGCAGAAACCGACTGATACTGAAGATTCATGTTATCATTGACTACAACGTAATCAAAGTCGGTAAGATATGGGATAGTCTGATTGACCATTCCATCGTCTTGCAAATTGGCCAAGTGAAGCACAGGAAGATGCCCTGTAGAGTAGGACTCTTGGAAAGCAAAGGTGAGGATGTCTGCCCAAAGTTGTCCAAAGTTCAATCCCAATGTCGGATTGAGATACACCAAATAGGGGTTGGTGTTGGGTTGGAGAGGCGGTGGACTCTTGCCAGCAATCTGGAAAAGCCTTGTTGCAAGCATATACCATAGGCTGTTGACCTGAACGGTGGTTACAAGTTCTGCATCTGAAACATCATATTCTGGATTTGTAGTCATCCCTCTAAACTTGAGAGTGTAGGTTCCATCAGAGTTGATGCGATAGATGTAGACCTCTCTGGCCGACTGAATCCTCTGTATCCCTGCAAGCGTGATAGTCGCGTTGTCTTCTGAAGGAGCAATGTTCCTTTGGAATTGGATATTGGTTATCGGAATCGCAACGGGAACGCTATTAACCATCATTAGAAGGGATGTCGTTGTAGGGATAGTGTAAGAACTAATGTCAGAGTCGTATGTTACTACATAGTTGATTGTATTGGACATTAGTAGACACCCCTTTGTTTCTGGGCTTGCAGTAGGGTCTTAGCCAAAGCCGCTTCCACTTCCATCCTCACTCTAGCCAAGTCCACGTTGCTTGTAGCATGGATGTGAATCTCAACATTTGGTATAGATGAGCCACCACCTGCAAACATTGATGTGGCTGGAACACCATTAACCTTACCCTCTGGGGAAACCACAGTCTCGCCAGCATGAAGGACGTAGGGGCCAGTCTTAGGAACAAAGCCACCATGTTGCATAGCAAGAAAACCGAAGTCCAACAGTGTTGGAGCGGCGTATTCTAAATCGGTAAGGATACCCATAGCCCCACCTGCACCTGCTGTTGCCGCACCTGCGGCTTCTGTGACTGCAAGTTCGGCTTGAGCCGCAGTATCGGCTTCTGCTGTAGTAGTGGCCGCAATTTGAGCCGCAGTTTGCGCTTCTTTTGTCGTAGTATCCGCAATCACAGCCGTAGTCTCCTCTTCTAGTTGCGCTTGGGCCATACTATGGGCGGCTCTCCACATAGCAAAAGTAACCAAGAACTGGCTTACACTACTTGCCGCATCTACAATAGACGATGCAATCTTCGCTAGATTAGTGCCTGTCGCTGTCACATATGCGTTTGCGGCAACCACTTCATTCTTCTTGCTCTGTTCATAGAGAGCACCAACGTAATTTGCGGCTATAGTCGCCCTTGTTGCTTGCTCAGACTGTTTGCCATAGATACCAACGGCGGCAGACTGTAAGGCGATTGCTTGCGTGTAGATATTCTGAGTGCGAATCATGGTGATTTGCGCGTTATACAGGTTCACCAACTCATCAATGTTATGTGCCGCTAAATCAGCCGCCGCATTGAAAGCATTATTCCAATTCGTCATGACAGAAGTAAGCATCTTTGTTGCCACTACACCTGCTTGCTCACCTGCCGTCAGCCCATACTGCGCTTCTGCTACTTCCTTTATCGCGCCTGTGTATTCTCTTGCAGAAATAGCACCCTCTTCATAGGCCACATTCAATTCTTTCAGGTCTGAGGCCATTGCTTTAATGGCTTCTGCTCTCTCACTCATACTACCTTATAAGGCTACTTTCTAGGTTATAAGGGTGTCGGCGATTGGGCTAGGGCTTGCTCCCTTTGACGTTTCTTCTCACGCCTCTTGTTCTCGGCTTCAACAGCGAACCTGTGGGCTAGAAGCAGTTCCCTCACTTCAAGAGCCGACATTTTGAGGGCTTCCTCTCTAGGGATGCCCATCAAGTCTTGAAGCGTCTTTAGAACGGTGTATTTGTCATACTTACCAAGTATGACCTTGGCTTCGTCTAACGTCTCCGCGTCTTTAGTGTTGGTGACTCCGGTAACGGTAAGTTCTTTAAGAGTGATAAAAAACTGGTTTCATAGGTATTGAACCTCTGTATCTCAACCCAAAGGTGGAGAACCGTCTCCCTGTCTGATGCTTTCACTGCCTCTATAGACTCAAACTTGGGTTCGGCTGTTCCATAGAAGACCATAATGGCTTGCTGTTCTACCAGTTTGTCCTTGTTAGAAGCAAGGAGCCTATCTACAAGACTGCCCTCTTCAAGATTGAAGCGTTTGATAGTGTAGTTCGTGCCTCTTACAGTCACTTGCTTGGTTTCGGTAGACACAAGCAATAGAAGAACGGGAGACTATATAAAGATTACTAGCCGCGTAACCTTTCTTCGAGTTCCTTATTCATCGTGGCAACATCCTTAGTCACGAATCCCAATCTGATTTGCTGAATCTCACTGGCGGCAGTCCCAAACTTGGCACTTTCATAGGGCTGGCTTCTGGGAATGAAAGACGGAGTTTTACGGTCAACTGTCGAAAAGGCGACTCCGATTCCTGCGAAGAACGCTACTACAAAGCCACCGCCAATTGCAGATGCGATGTCTGCTCCTAGCATAGAAAGTCCTACAATTGACCCTAAGAACGCTAATATCGCAATCCCGAAGATTTCTCTTTGTCCTATCATACCCTGTGGGTAGTCATGAGACTTTATAAACCTTTCTGCCTAACTATCAAGGAGTCAAGACATGGACTGAGGCTCCGGTAGCATACCAAGGCAGGTCTAGGGCAACCCTGTCTGCAATCGGCACAGTGAGGTCTATCTTGGGTAGCACCGCACCTGTGAAGTCTATGACAGAGATGTAGGTCGGAGAAGTGGCACTCGGCAGACCGAACTTTCCAAGAATCACACGGATGGTCTGCATGGCTAGACCAGACAGAGTGGTGTCAAGGTCTGTGTATGTGGTAGGCGGTGTATAGGTTTCTGCTGTTGCTGGAACATTGGTCTCAAGAGCAACATCAGCCATAGTCGCAAAAGTGGCCGTCATATCACCTTCAGCCTTGCGCGTCAGCGTGGGTAGACTTCTGATGACATCTGTGCCAAACTGAGGCACACGCGACAGGTTATTAGTGATAGTGGCAGTGAAGGTCAGGGCTTGTGGCGCGACACTTCCAGACGGAATCTGAACAGCCTCTTGAGAGAAGTAGAACGGGACATCGCCAAGGTCAGTTGGGAACGTCACATAAGCAGGAAGCGTCTGCATAATGTTTTGACACCAATAGTCAACCTTGACTTCAAGCGCGGCTCCTGTCTTACCACTGATTGTCACTGTATTGGCTATCGCTCCTGTGACAGTCCAAACAGCACCAGTGTCGAAGTCCTTGATGATGAAAGAATGAGAGATGCCAGTTACAGGTGGCGATAGGGACGAGCCAGCAGGAGTTCCAATGGCGTTAATCATGTCCCATAGAATGCCCTGCGTTCCGTCTGCAAGAGGATTAACACCATGAGAGCCACCACCGATATTCTGTGGCCAGTAGGTTATCGAGAAGTCCACGTTTCTTTGTCCCTTCAAAATGTAGGCAGGGAAGGAAGTGCTACCGTCCATCCTATAGACGAAGATGGGTTGCTTGTCTACCGTTCCTCTCATACTCTGCACTGCGCCAACCCAATTGTAGGCTTGTGGCGCACTTATAATTCCAGCCGGAGCCATGCCATATTCTACTTCTGCAAGCCACCCTACGGCGGCTCTCCACCCTGCCGCTACAAGTGGGAACGTAGTAACACTCATGACAAGGAGATTAGTGCGCTAGGAGTATTTAAAGATAATGTCTCATAGAACGCAGGTCATGAGCCAGCCGTCTTCAACCGGATTTCGATAGTATTGAGGTATCTTCATGTTGACGGAATAGCCTAGTTTCTCATACATCTTGATGGCCGCTTCGTTGCTCTTCCGCACCTGAAGTGCGGCCATAGGGATGTTCCTCTCTCTCATGGCCCTGTGCGCCTCATACATCAGTTTCGGCCCTATCTCTTGACCCCTATATTCCTTGTCTACCGCTACAGAGATAATGAGACCCATACGGACACGGTTCACCTGTTCCTCTCGGCACATGACATAGCCTATCACCTTCCCATCGAACTTGGCCACATAGAAGAGGTCTCCAAACTGATTGAGATGAGTCGTCCAGAAGGACGGCACATAGGTCTCTGGCATACTGGCCGCATTGAGAGCCATGATAGCGGGAAGGTCTTCTCTGTGTGGATGTTCGATTGAAAGACTCATGAGAATAGCACCTGAAATATCTCAGTGGCCTTGGCCGTTCCAATACGTCTCCCAGAAGAGAGTTTGATGTTCGCAATGTCAGCCACTACTTCGCCTCTCCTCAAGACTTCGCTCCATTCGTAGTCTCCCTTCGGTGCGTGTAGAGAGATAAGCATGGTTATCATGCCAGCAGGACTTCTATACTCTCGGAGCAAGGCTTTACCTGTAGTCGGCCCAAAGGCTTCAAAGAGATACTGTTTCTTTTTCTCGTTGTCCCAATCCCTACGAAAGCCCTTTCGCTCTGGGAACTCCCTCTTCTCCTTCGGCTTGCCCAACTTGAGATTCTGATGGGTTAGAAAGAGAGCCGTATCTGCCTTATCCATAGTGATGACCAAACCAACATTGAAGGCTTTGAAAGCGGTAAGAGCCTCATAGAAAGACATCTTCCTCTCTGGATGAGACACAAAGTAGTCGTCAAGGCGCATCCACTTCTTGATAGTCCAGTCGTAGAATCCTAGTCCTTCAAGAATGACGAAAGGCTCGTAGGCGTTCCTGTTGTTCGAGAGGTCTTTCAGTTGCTCGAAAATGCGCTTGTCTTGAACAGAAGCGAGAAAGTCTTTCAAGTCCTTTCTCTCATACATCCGATTCTTCTCCAAACCCTGCACAACAGCATCCGTCCCTAGTTCCTCTGGCTTGACCACTACGGTATCGGGCGGCAGAAGACCTTTCAAGATTTCGGCTTCCTGTGAGTTGACGTAGAGCACAGCCTATCCCCTACGCCTCTGTCTTAATAAGGATTGCAGTTGCTTGAGAGTAGTGTTATCGTCCCAACTCACGTTCCTATCAATGGACTTCTTGTGGCAGTTGTCGCCCATCGGAAAGGACATCCCTGTGACACCAAGGGTGGCCAACTCCTTGCCATTACAGAAGACACAGAGTTTGCTGTCGAACTCTGGCACATCGCTCAACGGATTCCTTGTTCCCTTCACCATACCCTACCCCTTCTCATCAACCTTTATAAACCTTTAGACTGTCTCCTCAACAGTATCGAGTATGCAAACCCAATCTAGGAACGTGATGCTTCCGTCTGCTTCAGTCCGATAGTAGGGCGGTTCACCAAGCGAGAACGGTAAGAAGGTCAGTTCACCTTTAGACTCTATCCCTTCCTCTGGGATGTCGCAAATGAGGCCATAATAGACCACCTTAACTGTCTTGCCCATGAAGACTTATTAACCACTAGACTATATAAACATTCAGAATGAGTTCATCGAATGAGCGTCTTCTGAAGGGTCTACAAGAGGAGTTCAACAAGATTAAGGCAAAGGAACCCAAGGACGTTACTCTAGACCTCAGTGACCCTATGACATTCGTTGAGAACTATGTCAAACTTCCAGAGAAGGCTCCGCCAACTCAGAAGACTTGGTTCGAGCAACGGCCTTGGCTTTCAGAAATCTACAGAGATGAGCACAAAAGGATAGTCATAGTAAAAGGCCGACAGATGGAAGTCTCCGAGTATGCTGTGAATATGCTCTTCTATTGGGCCGCAAAGTGGCCGGGAAAGTATATCTACGCCTCTTCGTCAGGTGACAAAGCAGATGTCTTCAGCCATGACCGCTATCAGAAGCAACTCTCTCGAAGCCCTACGCTCCAAGCCCTTGTGCGAGACGAAGCCGTTAGAAGGGTGCAGTATGCGAAGTCCGAAGTCTACTTCATGACGGCCTACGAAGACACCAAGACCCTCAGAAGCATTGACGCTGATGGCATCATTCTTGACGAGTTCCAAGACTACAGGGCCAACGCTATCCCCATCGCTGAAGAGGGTCTGGCTCACAGTTCGCTCAAGAGGCTTTGGGTAATAGGAACTCCCTACCTCACAGGAACCAACTTCTCTAGCAAGTGGGACGAAAGCACAAAGAAGGAGTGGAATAAGGAGAAACAGATATGGGAAGTGACCAATCCCAAATCGGATGGGATGTGGCAAGGCTATCACATCAGTCAGGAGATGGCAGTAGGACTGTGGCTTACCCCAGAAGAGTTCGAGTATAGGAGAGCACACAAGCCAACGCAAGAGTTCTGGAACGAGTGTCTGGGATTGTTCTACGCGGGTCTCGGAAGACCAACCGATTACGGATACATGAGTTCCCTCTTCAGTCCAGCCCTGATGAAAGGGCAGTTCGGGAAGGGCGACCTTCTGATTTCAGGCGTAGATTGGGGCATCTCCAAATCTAACACGGTCTTCTACCTAATTCGACCCCGACTTCTAGAGTTGCCAGACATCTACACGATAGACACTCTCTACATTGAGAAGGTGCAGAATCCAGACATAACCAAGCAGATTGCCAGAGTCGCACAACTTCTCACCACTTTCCCTACCGTTATCAATGTGTTTGACTACGGCACTGGATTCGTCCAAAATCAGGAACTCTACAAACAGTTTGGAAGCCGCGTAATGCAAGTAGAGTTGGGCAGTGGGAAGTTAGGCAAGCCTCTCGTAGTGGAACAGACAGCCTTCGGTCAGATAGCCAAGGTCAACAGAACGTGGGCTATAGACACGGCTATGGATTACGTCACCAAACCGGATAGGTTCAGACTCTACAATGAGACAGACAAGATGACAAAGGACTGGATTATCAAGGACTTTCTGGCTGAATACCCTGAAACGAGCCAGTCTACTGGAAAGAAGATTTGGATTCACAGTTCCGATGCCACAGACGACTGCCTCATAGCCTTCGTGAATGCGATGATTGGCTTCCAAATCCAGAAGTCTGCCGCCATGCCAGAGCGTGTAGAGGACATGATTTCCTTTGTCTAGATGGGCTTAAATAGGAGCGATACGCTTATTAACTTGATATGGCAGAAGACCAATGGCTACCAGACCTCTTCAAGCCTAAAGCCCCAGAGTCGGAACCAGAAGACCCTATGTCTGCCGCAGGTAGGGACATCGAAAAGCCAACTGAGGGGCTTATAGTGCCAGATGAGGAACCAACTGAGGAACCTGCCACACAGCCGACCTCACCTGCTCCTTATGATACCATAGACGTTGCCTTGGACGGATGGGAATACCGCCTCTTCACGGAATGGTTAGGCAAAGACGAGATGGAACAGAAGAAGAATGTAGACATCTTCCTTGACATACTTCACAAATACGACCCCTCTGCTACAGCCAATGTAGAGAAGTCCAAGAAGCACCCCGGCTCCTCTTGGGTGTTCCGCTTCGGTCTGTATGGAGACCCCGGAAATGTGACAGAAGCAATCGAGAACACTGATTCCCAACTTCTCAGCATGGCTTCAAATTGGGAAGTTCAGCCCGGAACAGCGAAAGCACTTGTGAAAAGGATGGATGGAATAGAAGAGGCCGTTGAACTTCCAAAAGACATGGTATCCAGAGACATCGCTACCACCATGTATAGGCTTCTAGACTTGGTGCAGACTGGCGATGGCAAACTGTCTCCCGACACCGAGTCGAGAACGTCAGAACTCCGACAGATGACATCCCCTGCCTCTGGTGAGTATTGCACAGAGCATGGCAAGACGGGTGAGGAACACACTGATGAAGAGAGAGAAGCAGACATATTGGGAGCGAAAGGTGAGTCAGCACCATCAGAAGTCTATAAAGGTAGATGCTCTAATTGCAAAAGAGGAGACCATTGCTTTGGTGATTGTGGATGCGGTTGCAAATCCCTTATCTTCGACTACGATACGCGCAAGAGCATGGAAGGACTCTATCCAAAGAAAGAGGCACACGGTCATCCCTGTTCCGAATGCGGAACAGAGAAGGTTCCTGTAGATGAGGCCCACACACAATATAGATGCCCTAATTGGAAGGGTGGGTGCTCTCAAGCCGATACAGGAGTCCCTGCCCAAGACTGTGAACAATGCTGGAAGAATTACAGTAAAAGAGGCGAAGAATCAGGAGATGAAAGAGAGATTGAAAGCGAGATTGAGTATCTCCAATGGCAGATAGGCAATCTCGACACGGCCTTAGAGGAGTTGGACAATTCTGCGTCCTCTCGTCTGATAGACCTTGAAGGCCAGCATCCAGACAAATGGTCTCCCGACTATCAGCACACCCCAAAAGCACTCATGGATGAGGAAGAGGGAAGATGGGACGAATGGGCAGAGCAGTTCAAGATGAACATGGGCCATTGGGAAGATGCTATGGCAACCGTAAGCAAGTTCAGCCAATGGCAAAACGCCACCCCTGAAGAGGCCATCAAAGCCCTTGAGAACGCTAAAGTGATGGTTGGAAACACAAGACGGTGGATTACAGAGACCGCACAACTGGTGGATGTGGAACCTGTAGGCGAGAATGACAAGGATATTGCTGATGACCTGAAGGACTTGTTCAAAGACCAGTCCACTCTAGATGCCCTTGACCATCTCTTCTCAACGATTGATAAGGTCATCGCTGAGAAGCAGACGATGGCCATATCGCGCTAGAATGCTTAAATACCAAGCCGCGTCTACTTCACGCATGAGCCAAGAAGAGGGTATCCCTCATGAAACACAAGTCATGGAAGTCATGCGAAACCTGTTCTCAACAGAGTATGGACTTGACGAGAAAGACAGAGACCTTGCCAATAGACTGGTTCAATATGGCGCAGACAAGACAGGGCTAACTGAGAAAGAGAAGGCCAGATTCAAGGAGACGGGTATAATGGATGCTGATGACGACCTTTCCGTTCCAACACAGTTCATTTACAGGGGTCTGGTGCTTCCCGCTTTCTGGATGAAGTGTCTGCTTGCCTATCATGGGATGATGAACTTTTCCAATCCAAGTGAAAACAATGAAACTCAGACCAAATGATGTTGTAACAATCGGCTGGATTGCATGGGAAATAGGCAGTGCGCTCCCTCTCTTCTATCTAGGTCAATGGGTGCTTGGTGGAATGATGCTGATATTCGGTATTATAGTCGCGTGGGGCTTAGACCGCTACGAGAACAGAATCTATAGAAAGGGAGCCAAGATTAGTTGGCTCGACTACATGAGAATCAGAGACCTGATGGCGCATGGCCACAACTATGAAGCGATTCTATTCACTCTCAACAGAGCCTATGGAATGGACGAGAGCCAAATTCAAGCCTTGAAACCAGAAGACCTGAATACTCTTATGGAGAAACTAAAGATAGGTGAAAATCAGAACGTCTAACTTCTATGAGGAACTGAATAGGGTAGAATGGGAGAAGTATGTCTACGTCAAGTGCCTAGTTTGTCACGGAGTCTACAGATACGGTGTCTATGGATTCCAAGAAGGAGCGATAAACTGTGTCTACTGTGGGGCCGTCACTTGGAACCCCATTATCGTAGGCAAGGAAGAATACAGGAAGTTCCTAGAAAGCCAGAAAAATCCTTACGGTCTACAGACCTATCAGCAAAGAGTCTGGGGAACTGCACCCAATGATGAGCCTTGGCAGAGAAGGTAATCTAAGGTGACGGAGCGACTTGTTCTTGCGTAGTAAGATACACGACTACTGCTCCTAAGACAGCCGCCACAAAGACGGCAATCGCGCCTTCTGTGATTGGGTCACTGATGAACTCAGGGAGCACAGCCGCAATAAGGGCAGACCCCGCACTTACCACCGCAATGATTAGAGCAAGAGCCGATTTGCTCACACTAAGGATTGTGGTCATACCTAAAGGATAGGCTTGGCCGTTTATAAGGATTGCGGCTTCTCTTTCAGGAGCCTAGTTCTGGTCTTGAGAATGAGATGCACATAAGGCCACCCTATGACAAGCCATATGGGGATTCCAGTCCAAGTCCAAGCCCACCAGACTTCAAGGGTGAAATGCCAAACATAGAAAGAGAAGGGTGTAAGTATGAGCCATGACCAAAACCACGCTAGTAAGGTATCCACCAAGTAGGTCTTGAGAGTCTTGTTCACTTAGAGCGCACCTTCTTCTTTGGAAGATAGATAGGGATGTGCTTCTCTTCCAGTCTTATTGAGAGAAGACATTTCATTCCAAAATTCCTTTTTCAACTCGCTCTTTCTAGGAAGCCCTAAGAATTGAAGGGCAAGTTCGGCTTGTTTTCGTTTAATCTTAAGATAGGGTAAAATCATTCCCAAAAAATTGGTCATCTCATCTTTAGACATGAGATACCATCTTTTACTATCGTTCCAAGTTGGATGTTTCTTTATAGACCGTCTATGTTCATAGACTGTGCCACCAAATTTAGACTGTAACCAATTAACAACCTCTGATTTTACCATGTCTACTTGGATTTGTAATTGGTATCTGTCTCGCACATGACCCTTTCCTAATGTTTCTTTCTTTGCATGATATATCTTGATACATCCTTCTCCATCTATAATGCCAGCCGCATAAGCCAAATCAGATTCGGAAATTGTAGAAGTAGACGCTGTGAAGTTAGGTATATCCATCAATTCCTTTGGCAAAAGACCATGTTCTATCATTTCTTCAGTATGAATTGCACTTGCAAGATTCCATGCTCCCGCAGATAAATGGTCTTCATCCTTCAATCCTTCTCGATATTCATTAATGTGTCTCAATGCACTATCCAAAAAACGACCTATTGGAATGCCTTTCGACCAATTCCAATCTCCATACTTGACAGCCCCGTTCTCATAGTGTCTGGCCAGCCTACGAAGGAAGATAGGGCTTATGAGGTCGAACCGTCCCTTTCCTTGTTGGATGTCCCGCACCGCACCTGTCTTGAACTTCTGTCGCGTTCCACTGTCCTTGACCTTCTTGTAGTCTATCATTTCCTCTTTATCACCTTCGATTGGTTGAAGGAATTGATGAACTCGTCAACATTGGTAAAGATTGAGGTTGCGTGATATACCAACCAAGGATGCCCCATCTTTGTCTTGTCTTCGATAATGAGATAGACAGGGTGATGAAGAATGTGACTAGCATAAAACACTTCCATCGGTGTTCCTACCGAAATCTTGTCAGTAAAGAAAGCCAGCACACCGTCTGTCTGACGTATAACTCTGAGGTCGCGTTCCACTACTTCCTTTGGAGTGGTTGACTTCATTAAGACACCCCATGATGAGACCCATTTCTGTCGCTCTTCGCTATCCTTGAGTTTCTCTACTTTAGAGAACTTGTCAAAGGCTTTCATCTTCTTGGCCAACTTGTCGAACTCCTTGACATCTGTTCGGCCCTCTACGTCATAAAAGGGGTTGACCAGAACCAGTCCTGTCTTTCTCTCTATCCGTTTCTCCTCTAAACGGAGCCGGAGTCTGTCTCCAAACGGATGAGCCATGTAGTATCTAAGCACGAATCTCATCCTCTATTATCTTGACGACCTCATCCTGTGAGACCATTGTAACTGGCCCATTATACCCTTGAACCATATAGCCAAACAGTTTGTGGATACGGTTAATAAGGATTTGGGCCTCTTCCTTATTCAAAGACCTCACCATTCTGGTCTCTCTTCTTGTCTTCATAGGGAGCCATACGTCTCCGATAGAACTCCAATTTCACCGCTTCAAGGGTCTTGAGACCGTCACTCATTGCATCATAAGAAGCATATCTCCCGCCATACATCCTATCAATGAGACGAGTAATCACATAGTTCACATCACCACTTTCAATGTATAGACGGTCATTATCTGGGGAAAGGTCTTCTAACTTGAAGAAGGCTTCGAGCAGTTGGTTGTAACCAACGTCCAATATCTTCCTTCGCTCTAGTTTGATGTATGGCATACCAACCCCTTGCTCCCAACTCTATTTAAGGATTCTACGGTTTAAACCCTGAAAACTTTATATAGCCCAGACGCTAGAGTAGTCTTAATGACTACAGAATGGAAGAAACTTCAATCGGTTGGTCACGCGACCACTCGCATTGCTCACATCAGAGCCGACCTCATCAGAGACCTCTTGCCTAACGCTTCTGCTAAAACCATCATCGGTGGTAAGTGGATGTATGACAGTGACAAAAAGGCTCTGGTTCTCGTAATCAAAGAGTTCTCAGAATGGCCGCCAAAAGAGTGAGAATGAATGGCTGAAGAAGAGGATGAAGGCGGAAAAGGCCGCCACTATAAGCCTCAAGAACGGACTGTCTTCGTTGACTTGACGGGGATTGACCTGAATACTCCGACTGGACAAGACGAGATGCTGAAAAGGATGCAGATTCTCATAGCCACCAAGAATCACAATGCTCTAGACCTGAAAGCCTTCGGAACCCTCAAGGATACTGTCAGGATTAAGACCGACCTGAATGTGCTGAAACTCTTCACTGAGATGAAGGCTGAGATGGAAGCATGGAGAGCCGCACAAATAGAAAAGAGTCAGACTTAGGATTCGACAGACGGAATGTCATACTCTTCTGAAGTCTCGGCTGAAGGGTCTTTGTTGTGCTTCTCGGACTCATAGGTATTTCCTATCGCCCCTTGCGTCTCTGGTTCACGCACAACCTTCTCCCCTTCTGGGGTAGCGACATACCCGCCATACTCGGTCTCGGCTATCAGTCCTTGGTCTAACAGACTCTTGATGGCTGGCTTGACCTTGGGCGTTCCTTCCTCTACCGCGTCCATTATGGCATCGTGTAGTTCAGAATCCTGCTCCTGAATCTCAAAGGCGATGTCAGCCACGCTTGCTGGCGCACCGTATTCCTCTTTGTAGTGGGTTATCTGGAAAAGGACTTCGGCCTCTATGTCCAAGTCTCCACTGTCTAAGGCTGTTTCAGGAGCCGTTTCTGGTTCCTTCGGCTCTTCGACTGGCTCGGCATCAGGGTCGGTTGCTATAGCCATAGGATGGGTAAGGGGCTAGGAGTATTTAAATATAGCCCTGCACTATCTATCCTTAGTATGAGCAGTGTTCCACCCACGCTAGTCCAATACTGTAACACGCAAGACTTAGTGAGACTACTCAACCTACAACAGTCCATCACAGACCCCAACAAGTATCTCGTATGGCAGATTCCGACCTCAGTTGACATCCTGAACACCTTTGTCCGATATGCCAACGAGCAGACTACTGCTACATGGGGAGACCTTACAATCAGTCCACAACTGCCTCTCGCAAGGCAGTATGCCGTCTTCACAGCCGCCCTGAACATGATAGAAACGATGACAATCAATTGGGTAATCTCCGGTCTTCCAGTGGCCATTGGTGACATCAGCATCAACAGACTTCAGGCTATGCAAGCGGCTACAGTTGAAGTCAAGGAGAGGTTCAAAGAGGAGATAGGCATACTCTACGTCAAGTTGTCAGAAATCTCATTCCCTAACAACTATCAGAGTCCAAGTCCATACGTTGACTTCGGTGGGAGTCCGTATTGGAGTTAGGTGAAGCATAATGTCAACCCCTGTAAATGTGGCGGATTCCACAACTGATACAGACTGGCTCGGCACTCCAATAAAAGCACTACCGAGTTCTTGGTCAACGCCAGCCTCACTTGACTATGGAGAAACCTGCGGCACTTGCAATCAGCCAAAGACAATCGTTGGTAGCGACGGCTATTGCTATGTCTTCTATCAAGACACTAGCGACAACATAAGTTACTCCTACTCGCTAGATGGAATCGTTTGGACACCGATGAACCACTTGATAGGTGATGGAGACATATTCGATGGAAGCCAGTTCTCAGTTTGGTATGACAGAACAACCAATACTATCGCGCTTGTAAGAACTTCTGCCAAAGACTTGACTTCCTTCTATTGGAGCGTTGGTGCGCTATCGGCTGGAACCATAACTTGGGACAAGTTTGAACAAGCACAACCAGTCACCTACCAAGAGGGTGTATACTTACCTAGCGTCTTCTTTGGTCTCAATCATCTCGAAACTGGCTATCTACTTTGGGTGTCCGTTACAACGACACCAGACAACTCCAACTTCTACAATGAGGTTTGGAAGTATACCTACACCGACCTTTCACCTACTTGGAGTGAGGTCAAAGAAGACCTTACCGACAACTATGACAACGCGCTCACGATAATCTTCGGAGCACTCGGCAATGGCTCAGTGATTCTAGCAAGAGGCGGATACAACTCTCATGCCGACTACATAACCTTCTTCACAACAGAAAGCGATGGAGTGGGTGCTTGGGCTGGCCCCTATGTAACGTCCAATACCTACGACCTCAGTAGAAGTGGGTATACACTAGGCTACGGCTACTATAATGACACAATATGTATTTCAGCAATTGGAGCACAGGGCGAAGGAGAGGGTCTATTCTTGGTGACGTTCAACTCAGATGACGAGACACACGCCGAAACCATGATACCTACCTACCCCTTGAGCATAGGATTCGATGGCGGAGCAACCATTTCATCAGACCCATACGGTCTCAGCATTGTCACAGCAGACATGAACGATGGTATAATTAACTTCTTCCAGAGTCGGCCTTGGTTTGAGTTCGACCCATCTCTATTGAGTTGGATGCCACCACAGGTAATATGGACTTCGCCAGAATCCTCTCCTTCCACACCTCAAATGTTCTTCAGAGAAGTGTCGGGTAGCGCATTAAAAACAGTGGTCGCGTGGGAAGCGAGTGGGCCTTCCATATGGGCCACCGTCTTGAATCCATCAGTGCCAACAACCGTTTCCACTGGTATAACGGATTACGCAACAGCCGTTGATTCTGTTCTCAATCTTTTCAGAACAGGTGTGTCCGATTCAGCAACCGCAATTGACTTCCTTGGTGCGCTCGTATTGGGTGTATTCGATTATACCTATGACTACGACTTTCTCAGTGCAATTGCGAGAATGGCAGGTGTATCCGATTCAGCAACCGCAGTAGAGTCCATCGGTATAAGCGGCAAGTCTATATCCGTCATCATACAAGATTATGCTTTCGCAATTGAAAGCGTAATCGGTGGAAACCTTGTATCGGGTCTCATAGACCAAGCCTATGCTGAAGACAAGATTTCGATTCAGAGATTCTGCACATTCAATCCTCTCTCTGGGGCCATCCCTCTAACGCCTATGGACACCGACTACATAGCCCTTACCTACCGCCAGATGATAGACATGACTGGAATCCCCATAACCTACAGGACTCAGAACATAGTCGGCCACGATGCCTACGAGCACCCCATAATCAAATACACCGATTCCATACTCACCGCATTCATCACCATCTTCACCAACGTAGAATATGAGTATGTCGAAGAGGGCTTCCTGCCCAATCACTACGCCAATATGTGGATATACTGCGTGGCCCCACAGGTAGGAGACCATGTGGTATGGCAAGGCATAGAATGGGAAGTAAGGAACTCCATACCAAAGGTCATCGGAAACAAGACCGTTTACTATCAGACCGTCCTCAGAAGGGTGCTTGCGAATGTGCCGCCAGCCACGCCTGAACAGAATACACTTAATAGTGGCGGAGTAGCATCGCTCCCCACAGGCGACCCATAAATGGTCATCATAGCACAACCGCCTTCAGGGGTAGACCCAATCCTCTTTCTACAGAGTTTGCTAGTGGGTTACATCAGAGACGAGTCAGGAACCATCGTGCGTATAACGGTAGTCTATCCCAAAGAGATACAGAACGTAGACCTTCCTATGATAATAATCAACCAGAAACCAGAAGAGATGAAGTTCATCAGCATCCCTGCCCTAAGACGCAGATGGACTTGCCCCTTCACCTTAGAGATTTGGGCCAAGAGCGTGACGCAAAGATATGCCATAAAGCAAAGTCTGATGACCAGACTCGATGCTCTCACTGGCCCTGCAAACCAACTCGCAGACAACTATGTGTATATGTGGTTCAAGGTCAACGACCCCAAAGACCAACAGAGGAAGTTCGGTCAGCCCATATTCACAATCGGCTTTCAGGTCACTATAGTTTACGACACCCTCACGAACCAAGTGCCACCACTATGATAACAAGAGAACAGATACCCATCGTCAATACAGGTGCTATCTTCTACCCCGACATCTAGCCTCTCAGTAGGTTGACATCCTCAACCGAGAGTAGTGCCTTCGCCAGTTCGTCAAAGAAGGGACTCTTGACCAACTCTCCCATCAGACTATACTTGTCAGCCAGTTCTGCAACGAGAGTCAAAACGTCTTGGTCTTCCACAATCTCCGCCCCACAGTAGATTGCGATTGGAGCCTTAGTCTCTTTGCAGAAGATGAAGGTGTAGTCTAAGACACGCGCAACGTGCTTGGTGTGCGTGCAGTTGGCAGTGGTGTGGTCGCCCTCAAAGAGTAGAATGTATTTCCCATCACTGGCCTTGGCCCCTGAGATAAGCATATGCTTTTATATGGGAACCGGGGTTTAATAAAGGTTTAAGTAGGGCGGGTTCTGGGGTAGTGCTATGGTATATTCCAAAGAAATGGAAGCAATCTACGGGGAACTGATGTATCCAAAGACAACTTCAGAAACAGCCTTCTCTTTCACACCCACCATCAAAGAGGTCATTACAAGCAGAGGACTCGAACCTGACCAGAAGAATGCTCTGATAATGAAAGAACTTCGGCTGGCAGTTGAGAAGATGTCAGGTATCAAGGTCAAAGGCACTCACTTCAAACTGGACACCCCAATAGGGAAGAAAGGCATACGGGAGATTTCCATCGTCCACGCAAGAGACGATGGTGACTTCACCAATCTCTACACCCACAGGTATTCTGTTCTAGCCATCCCGAATCCAAAGGAACCCCGACAGAAGTGATGGGAGACAACCTTAAATACTCCCATCTCCTTTATCTAACTCAGTATGCCATTCGGAGAGTTCAAGGACTTCGCTGATTGCGTCTCAAAGAACAAGAGTAAGGACGACCCGTCAGCCTACTGTGGCTATATAAAGAATCAGATAGAGGGTGGCAAGAAGAAGGAAGAGGTCATGGACTTTCCAGAGCACGAACTCTTTCATCTCGAAGAGGCAGACCGCCAGACCAGACTGCCAAAAGGAGTTCAGCACACTATAAAGAGGATGGGTGGGCCAGAAGCGTGGACTCCTGAAAGCGAAATAGAAAGCGAGAACATCAAAGAAGCCAGTGCCTTCCTCAAGACACTGAAAGCAACGGTTGATGAAGTTACGCTCTTAGCGAAGGATACGGGTTACATGGGTGTCTCCGAAAAGGTAAGCCCCACACCACCCGTCTACAGTTTCCCCGTCTCAGGAGACCTTGTAGATACCGTAGTCCATGAGGTAAAGGGCTTTAACGTTCAGACCAACTTCTACAACCAGACCATGAGCGAACTCAAGGACATCGTAAAGGATGCCGACAAGTTCTTCGTAGACGCTGGCTGGAACTCCAAGGAGACCATCAAGGAGTATGAGAAGCACATGAAGAAGAACGGGAAGGACTTCGACTAACCCCACTCTTTGAAATCGAACTTCGCAGGTTTCTTGGCTCTCACTAATTTGTAACACTCTACTATACATCTCTCTGCTCCTATTCCCATGAAGAACCAAAAGGCATCCATCGGAATGTTCAGAAGGTTAGGGAAGGGAAAGAAGAGTGAGAGAACTAGCCCTATCACCGGACTTCTCAAAAAGACCATAGGTTTGAATCCTTCGTAACGTGAGTCTTTGATAGCCCCGCCCATCGCAGAGGCCAGCCCACTGAGGATGAGAATAGGATTCAAGGAGACCTTATATACTTCGCCACCTATTTGAGTATTATGGCCAAAGAAGAGGCTTTCGGCAAGACTATGCCTTATGCCAGTTGTCCAATTTGCCACGACATTATGCTAACTGAGGAGTATGACAACCATATTCGGCACTCCCACAATCAGGAGCAACGAGACCGATTTGGCATTAAGACTGAGGAAAAGCCCGGGCCAAAGGGCCACTTCTATGGGGATGTCTGGTCTAAGTATGAGCAACAGCCCTATACGTTCACTCCTGCTGAGTTCGATGCCATCTCCAATGAGGCATGGGAAGGAGAGGGTTGTGAGATTTGCACTGGCATAGTCCAAAGCACAGAGACTAGCGGTGAAGACTACATCATCTATCCGACACCAGACCAGAAGAGGCACATGACCGACATCTTCGGATATGCGGCTGAACCTGCCGTCAAACCCACTGGCTACCTAGACCCTGAAGACCCACAGTGGCAACAGTCTGTCGAACACATTCAAGAACGCTATAAGGGTGGGCCACTTGGCTCATTTGGCCCTCAGTCTGGCATGATGAGAGGAGAGCCGACTAGGGACGAATGGCAAATCACCAGTTACCTAGACGGAGTTGGAGTGACCTACATCCACAAAATGAAACTCAGAGAACTAGACCCTTCCATCGAGAGAGAGCGACTTGAATACGACATCTACATTCCAGAGTATCACATGGCCATCGAGACCAGTCCGGGCTGGCATGAAGGTGGGCCTAGCGAAAAGAGTTTCCCAGATGTGGTCGAGAATGACCGCTTCAAGAGAGAGTTCGCTGAAGAGCGTGGTATAGACCTTATGAGTTTCGACCCCGCCAAAGGGACAGAGAATTTCATCAATGGAACCCTAGTGCCTAAATTGAGGGCTGTCGGAGTGGATGCCTTTGAAGTGACCGAAGGGAAGAAAGAACAAGAAGACCTCTCTACAGAAGGGCGAACCTACGGCGACCCACGCTTCAACGAGTGGGACACCCCGTTCATCTACAGAGAAGAAGAGGAAGATAAGAGACCAGAAAGTTGGGGAAGAGTCAAGCACAGCACTTGTGTTTGTCATGACCCACCGAATAACAAGACTTCTTTTTGTGATGAATGTGATATGCACCATCATGATAACGATTGGATGGAAGACCATCTAGAGATACAAAGTATGCGAGAGGTTGAAGCGGATTTTGGTAAAAGAGATGAACAGAAGGGAGTAGGTTACGATTGGGACTACAACACGAAGTATCGAGATAAGCCCATCCTTGAAGAGTCTGAACAGAGTAAACCCATTGGAGACAGTTGGAAAGTAAAGGGACAGACCATCAGATGTTCTAATTGCGGAAAAGAAAAGGAACTGTGCGACATCTGCAACTATCATCACCATGCAGACAACTTCATGGGAGAGCATGAGAAATTCCAAATGATTGTCAACTCTGGCGGTCTGGACTGGAATAAACTGCCGTCCCAACTTCAAGCCTTTGAAGAGAAGTATGGAACCGCCTTTCCCTGCCCTATGGACATAGACCCTGAAGACATGGGAACCTTCCAAAAGGAAGAGCAGTCTGGAATACCCCAAAACATCCCCACTGGCGCATACACCCGACTGGAACCCTTGACTCAAGACCAGTCTCAGAACTTCCCCAGATACCCAGAGCGTGGGAAGGTCAACACAATAGAACAGCAGAGTGGCGGAGAGGAACTAGAGGCTCAGAACATCCTCAAACTAGAGGAAGAGATTAAGGAACTCGAATCTCAAGTCTAGCCTTAAGGCTTGTGGATATAGTCCATCATACACGGAAGGTCATCAAAATAGGCGGTTGTCTTTACACCAAGTTTGACGACTGTGTATTCCACATAGTCTACTGGACTCACAACAGCCTTACATTCGGCGCAAACAGTTGGAACCCATACCATACCCTACCCATCGAAGGCAGACTATATAAAGATTCTAAGTTTAGCCTTGAGAGCCGTCATATGCCAGCACTTCTGATTGTTGAACCAACCTAGACAGTCGCACGACCCCACATTCGCTTCTCTACTATAGAAGAGATTGTGTGGCAGGTCTTCTGGATGAGACTTGGATTTAACCTTGGCAAAGACCAAACCGCCAGAATCCTGTAGAATCTCTACTAGGTCACTTTGACTTTGGTTGTTCTGGGTATCCAAGTTGCTTCCGCCTCTTCTCCTTCTCTTCCTTCGTGTCGTAAGGAAGGATAGTCCCAGACTCGAAACCTATCTCTTCTTGCATTATGGCAGGAGCGTTGGTGATTGGCTCAATGCTTCCCAAGCCGCTTCCTGTTGAGTAGATGACGCACTCTGGTCTCATATGAGCCAAGTCGTCCTCTTCGGTCAGGATAGTGACATGATGAGTTGTGCAAACTCTTTCTATTCCCATGCTACCACCTATTGTCTCTTGCCACTATATAAAGATTCAGACTATTCGCCATAAGTGATAGGCTGAAGCACGAACCCTTGCCCTTGTGCCATATTACTTGTGAAGGTGAGATGGCAACTACAAGTGCAACCGAAGTTGAATCTTGCTTGGCCACAGGAGCCACAGACTCCGCAACCGCACTTAGAACAGAAACCCATGACTTATTTCCCCCACTTCTCAGGAGACACACCACTACCCTCTGTGATTACTTGAACGCGCCCACAAGTATAGCAGACGTAGTATGAGACAGACCAATAGACCAAACCTTCATATCTGCCCGGATGATAGCCCCGCATCAAGTCCATGAATCTATCATGACACCATACACCTATAGGGCCATTCATTCTTTCTCATCCCAATGAAGGATTACATCGGCTCTGTAAGCCTCTGCACATTCAGCCGCCCCATCTTGTTTGTAGAGCAAAGTATACTGGTCTCGCTTGATGTCATACTCTATAGCAACAAACTTGGCATCTTCTGGAATTTGGCTTTCTACTCTAAACTTCTTGTTGCTTCCTTGAAGGAGTTTACCTAGAGCCTCTCTAGAGGCCAGAATGTAGAACTTTGCAGGAAATGGAACGTCTAGTGGTTCTAGTTCTTTCATTCTTCCTTTCCACCCTCTTCCCCTTTCTCCTCTTTCTCTGGCATCTTTGTCTCAAAGTCCTCTACTCCAAGAGGTTCTGTCGTTTCATACTTGAAGATGTCGTCTGCTCCCATCGCTTCTAACCATCCGCTATGAATAAGGATAGACCGAGCCAGAAGATAGTAGACGGTGGCGATGGCCTTGGCTCCTACGTTGTTAGCAGGGATAGCGATGTCAACATCCTCAAAGGTGGCGTTGGTGTTGCAAACGGCTATGACAGGGATGCCTATGCTAGAGGCTTCAAACATGGCCCGTCTGTCTCCCATCATGGCTTGGCCTATCTTTTTTGGGACTCCATTGGTGGGGTCTGAGACCACCAGACAGTCAACGTCCATATAACTCGCTATCTTCGTATTGGTGAGACTCCCTGCTATGAGACGGTGGGTGACTATTGGAATGCGAGTCGCATCGTGAAACGACTTGAGAGCATTGGCGAATCTGGGGTCGGTAGCATAGAAAAGAGGCTTCGTGGCAGAGTCTTTCCCTGTCCAACTTATGTGCTTGCCCACCACATCCAATCTTTCCAGAATCTTGTTGACATCCATAATGGGGTTGCCAGTTGGTGCAATCTCAGTGATGTATGGGGTCATGTCCTTACTCACATGGCCTTTGATTCCGATGTGGATGCCAGTGGCCTTGAGAGCGTCCTCTGTAAGTGTCTTAGGAAGAATAAGACTCATGGTAGTAGACCAAACACCTTTAGTGCGATTAAGGCAGAAATGCACACACCTGTCCATGTTCCCAATGTGCGAAGTTGCTCCAATGTCAATAGTCTCATTGGAGACTCGCCTCTACCGCCCTTATGAGTTCGTCCAACACCGCCTCTGGGTTGTTGGTGTGCGTCTTGGCAGACCCCGCTTGCTTCAGACCGCCACCTTCCATGATGGTTGGATTGGCCATTCTGAAGACCTTGCCTATATGAAGTTGGCTGTCTGAGACCCCGTTTCGTCCAGAGACATGGACTCCATATTTGGGGATGGTGTTGATGACGAACCAAGGCTTCTTGTTCTGGCCACCCAACTTGTTGGCCATCGCAGAGCCAATGTTCCATTCGTGACTGATGATGGAGACCCCGTAAGTTTTCCAAGACTCGATGCCTCTATCATAGTAGGGGAACTCCAACTTCACGTTGTTCTTCCAGTCCTCAGTGACCTTCTTGAACTCTGGCTTATACTTGATGTGGTTCAAGGCCATCATCTGAGTATTAGGGTTCTTGCCACCCTCAAACAAAGAAGACGTTAAGGCTCCTTTAGTTATCATAGTGTAGAGGTCTAGCCAGTTGGGTATCTGCTCCATCTCCTTCATACCCTCATAACAGAAGGGTGGTGCGGCATTGAAGACCATCCTGCGCTGGACATGGAGCAACTGAGCATAGAAGTCTATGAGACCCCAATTATAGCCCAGATTCGCCTCTGTCGCTAGAAGTCCTTTGAGGCCACCATGTCTCATCAGAATCTCGTTGTAAATGGGGCCACCCTCTTGGCTGTCGCTTGCTACATCGCCTCTGAGTCCTAGCAAGGCCCACTTCTCCATGTTGGCGATTGGCCACTGGCTCTGTTGAGCCATCTTGTAGACGATGCCAGTCGTGCAGTTCTCGTTTGAGGACTCGTAGTAGAACGAAGGAAAGTCCCTTAATCCCTGAAGAAGAGAGGAGTATTTCGCCATGTCCTCTTTAGTTTCGACTTCCTTATCGGGTGGATGATTGTCCAAAACCACGACTCTCATACCCGTCTTCAGAAGGTCGGATGCCTTTTGAAGTATGTCCAAACCGCTTCCCAAGTCTAGGATGAATGCGGTCTCTGGATGGAATGACTTGATGACATCAACATCCCCTTGTGAGATGCCAAACGTATCCCAATCTTGCCATCTGATGATGTGCTTCGAGTTAGGCTGCGTAAGGGTTAATGCGTTGTGGACTATCCTAGTAGCGCACATCCCATCCGTGTCTTCATCGGTCATAATGACCGTATCTTTGTTGTCGGTTGTCACGCTTTCTCACCCGCTACCGCACCAACACCTTTCTTCAGACCAAAGCCGTCTTCGAGTCTAAACATGACAGCATGATTCACGTTTATCTCTTCTGGCATCGGAATGGTCTTCTCGAACCTCTCTCCGTTTTCGCCCGTTACAATTACTGTAAGGGTTCCGTCCTTACTTATCTTGAAGGGGCCGAAGTCTCCTTCCCACAATGTTTCTGTTTTCATGGCTTACCCATTCGTTTGACGGTATTTAAGGATTCTAGCAAGGTTTGTATCTCTTATCAGAGACAGAAAAGAACTCTCCATCACTTGCACATCTGATTATCGCATATTGTCCCAATCCAGTGTTGAGAACGAACCACTCCTGAGTAGGTGCAATCAAATGACCAATATGCTTTCTTGGGTCAGAAAGACCTGTATTTTCGCTCATTTCTTTCCACCTAAAGAGACTTCCTGTTTCCTTTCATGAAGGTCTCTAGTTTCTTGTGGACTTCCTCAAGAACGACAACATCCTGTTTGTTGTGCTGAACGATGTAACTCATCGAATGAGGGTTGACCATTGCGGTCTTCCAGATGGTCGGTTCTAGGGGTGACTTCTCTTCCACATGGAGTAAAGACGCTACAGAGGCTAGTCTGTTGGAGTGCAACTGTAGTTTGCTCTTGACCAGATAGTAGAGGTCAACGTGCTGAATCTCTCCATAGGCAGGGAACTCAAGACCCCAATCCAAGGCTCTCGTCCTAATCATAGGCATATCGAAGCCAGTTCCGTAGTAAGTATAGAGAACATCAAACTTTCTCATGGTGTCTATACAAGCCTGAGTCGTTCTCTTGTCGAAAGTCTCAGCAAGTGGTTCGTCTGGAACCTGCATACAGTCCCAGAGAATTTCTTTAGGAGAACTATCTCGCGGCTTGATTGCCCATGAATACATGATGTTGAAGTCTCCCTGTAGACCGTTGGCTTCAATATCTAGATAGCCTAGTCTCAGGTCTTTGCTCATGTATTCCTCTTGGAACCTTCGCCAGCAGTTCGGATGTCCTTCGCCAGTGTGCGCGTGTTCGCACTTCCACAGCGCGGGACTAATCAGTGGTTTCTTACCTTTCATAGCATACCCACCCTCATGATGGTATTTAAGGATTCGTTAAATTTCGCGTCCATTGGTTGTAGATACGCGAACAGTCTACTTAAGCCTTGTCGTTGATAAAGGATTATAAAGGCTCGACAGTCGCAAATCCCTTTGCCGCTTCCAGACCGCCAGAAGTTCCGCAATCGAAGAACTTGCCCTTCGTCTTGATGACATCGAACTTTGTTCCTTTCTGAATCATCTGAAAGAGAACTTGGCTCATGCTCCCATATCGCAACTGTCCGTTCTTCAGGAGTTCCTTGGTGGTGGTCTTCATCAAGTCGGTGTAGATGTCCTTCCCTATGTAGGTGTCTGCTGAAACATAGGCGTGTTCCTTGGAGATGAACTCGTCCATGAAGTTGTAGTTGTCGAAATAGGAGTCAATCGCGCCGAAGACGACCTCTTTGAACTTGGTGTTGACGGTTATAGCAGGGATGCCGCTAGTCATCCAGAGAGAGGGATTGTTTGACTGTCCCTTGCTTCCCTTGGTATCCAGAAAGAGTGTGATGGTCTTATCGCTAAACGTGCTGTGAGCATTGTCATTATACCACTTGTTCCACCAACCCTGATTGATTCGGTTGTGGATTATCCAGACCGTATCGGCTGGAACAGCATGGATTGTCCTCTCAAAGAGGTGATTTCCGTTGCTGTCAACCAAAAGATGCTTCTGGATTTGGTCAGCCGCGTAACCGCCAGCCATGAGAACTAGAATGCGCTCACTACTCATGAGTTAGGTATCCCGACCCTGCTTTATAAGGATTCTGGGATTGTCAGGGTTCGCACACTCCCTGTTACGCCCTTTTGGGAAGCGTCAACCCATTATCAACTGAGTCTCCTACGGCCCTTTAAGACCGTAATGCGGTGCGGGGTCTCGCTAACTAAGCCCCTGCAATCCCGACATCCCTTAGTATAATAGCCTATTTAAAGGTTCTAGATTACTATATTACACGAAGGTTATGTCGAGAGCCGTGAGAACGTCTGAGATGTGGTTCCCAATGGTTGTGTTGCCACCGCCAGCGAACAGTAGGGCAACGGCCATCTGGTCACTTTGTCTCATGATTAGGGAGCCAGAGTCTCCGCCAGCACTGAATGGAGTAGTCGTGTCCTGAGTGATGACCTGTTCCACGAAGGTTGCCTCATTGGAACCGCTATAGCTGACAGTGATGGTTCCAGCGATGTCTATCACCTGCCCAGAAGTGACTCCTGTAGTGCGCCCTGTCTTGGTCACAATGTCTCCATCTATGGCCGCACTTATCCCTGCCGGAGAGAACAGCCCGTTCTCTTCTGGTTTGAAGTTGGTCTGGTCATTGAGAGTGGCCCAAGCACAGTCTACCAGATTGCTTGCGAGTTGGTGAACTATGGGATGTAGTCGTGTCTTTCTCTTGAGTTCCTTGGCCAGCCCGTTGTAAACACCAGAGATGAATGTCGCATTGGGGCAATTGCTTGGCTGTGCGTTGTCATACTGGATGGGAATGAAGTTGGTGAGTTTGGCCACTTGACTGGTCAGTAGAGTGCCGCCGTCATATGCTCCCGGCTGAAGGATGGGGTCTCCTATACTCGCGTTGTTCTCATTGGCCAAAACGTGGTTGTTACTCAGGATGCCGATGTGACCTGATGCGTCCTTCACGAAGTAGTCTATCGTGCCAGCCGTAATCTCGTAGTGACCTACGCTGATTCCACCTATGAGTGGCCGGAACGCCTTCGTTGGGTCTTGAAAGGGTGGAGCCGACCTTATCTTCTGGTGGCCAATCTCCACGATGTCAACGGGCGTGGTCATCTTAAACTTTCCGTCGCCCATGTCTATCATCCATTCTATCTCGTCTGGGATGGTCTGAAATATGGCCAGTTGAGAAGTGGGAATCTTCTTTTCGACATAGACCCTTATCGCCTTGCGACCCGTCTTTTTGCCGCCAGCGATTTCGTCCTTCAGGTCTTCGCTATACCCATTGACATTCGGGTAGGTAGCGCGAATCTCTTTCAGTTTCTCTATCAGTTTCGGATGAAGATTACCCATACCCTATCAGTGGTTGGCAAGACATATAAAGATTACGCTAACTTAATCTCTTTTGGCGTGTAGGTTAGGACGGTCTGGCCCTCATTCTCATGCTCGATAGTGAAGACCATAGCAAGCAGAACTAGGGTCTGATACTCGCTCTTGACGGTCTTGAAGAGTTGGGTAGCGTAGGACTCTGGACTGGTCTTGGCTTCCTCTGAGATGTGAGACATAATAACCTGAAGGTCTCTTCGGGCTTGCCAGATGATTTTGGGTGGGAGAACCTCTCCTTTGAGTTTGGGAATGTCCACTATGAGAGAGACTTGGGGCTGTCCCGCGTAGGCGAAAGTCACTTGCATAGGTTACATTGTAGGATTGATGCTATTTAAAGGTTTTCAAAGAAAGTCTTTAAATAATGGGACAACCAGAGAGAACCTATGCCTTGGTCGAAAGCGCATAGGAATGAGTATACGAAAAGATGGCAGAGAGCAAATCTCGAACTTGTCAAGGTATACAACTTCAAAACCCAACTCAAAAAGAAGTATGGCCTATCTCTTGAAGACTTTGAGAAGTTATGGCAGAGCCAAAAGGGGCTATGCAAGGTCTGTGGAAAAGTTCTAGTGAGACGAAAGGGTGGCTATGCGATAGACCACGACCATAATACAATGAAGATAAGAGGGATAATCTGTCAGCATTGTAACGCCTCTATAGGATGGTATGAAAGATACAAGTTGAAACTGCAAGACTATTTAAGGCTTTAAATAGAACTTCATCCTAAGATAGATTATGCTCCGTAACTCTCAAGGGAAGCCAGCATTCTGGCGTATCAGCACCACTAATGACCCTACCAACAAGACCATCGAGATACGGTCAGACTATCCCTTCGTCTACGTCTATCAGACGCTTCAAGGACAGCCATTGGGCGTGTCTCAGGCTCCGACTGGCACATGGAGTCCCTTGATTGCAACATGGACATTCCCACCGATACCCTACCCTAACAGCATAAATGTAGAGGTTCTAGACGGTGCAAGCCATCAGTCCTATGGCTCTTTCGTGCTTGCGGTCTATGGTGGCGATGTCTACGCTATGAAGATGACCTACCCAAGCACCGAAAGCAACAACCCTGCTGGACATGGTTACATTGACGCTATGGTGAACGGGTGTAGAATGACGGTCTACGCAGAGAACTATATGGGCCTAGACTTCGAGAATGATGATGTCTGGACGAGAGGTTCTGGCAACTAGGTTATCAAGACATTCTGTTATTCCTGTTATGATTGTTACATTTGTCTTGATAACTAATCGTTCCGATTCATGAAGCCACCACGCGCCCTCTCGAAGCATCCCATAGTGCAGAAGACCTCTTCTGTCAGCCCTTCCTCTTTGTCTTTGAAAGCAATGTAGGTCTGACCCACTAGCAGTTTCTTTGGGTCTACCTCAGTCCCACACGGACACCGCATAACGACTACCCAAACATTGGAACTGCCGCCTTCGGTTGCTCTTCCTTCTCGAAAGCATCGTCCAGAACCTTGTGGAAGATGGTCTTCGTAAGCATCAGTTTGGATTCGACCAAAAGGTGGTCTCTCTGAAGCGAGTCGAACAGTGCCACAACGTCCTTCTCGCTCATGTCATGCCGTAGACTGTTTGCGAACTCAAGTAGTTCCTTTTCTACGTCTCTTTCATTTCCCATGTCCAACTCATTCGTGAGAGCCTATTTAAGCGTTCTTGGTCGGGCCGCTATTAAGAACCCTTATTAAGATGTGTTGTTTTCTATTCTCCAACTCAACATGGACTTCAGATTAGAGGCTATACGGTCAGCAAATCGTAAGCGGAGATGGAAACGTAAAAGACTAGGTGACTTACCACAGAAAACTGAAGCCAAACTCGCAAGGGCTGAGACACCCGCCGAAGGGGTCATGAAAGCCATCCTCAACTTCATCAAGGTTCACTTTTCATTTCAGAAGTCCTTCTTCTTTCCAGAGGGGTTTCCACGTTTTTATGTGGTAGACTTCGACCTGCCCCGCTATTCTCTAATCATAGAGGTAGACGGAAGACAGCATCAGGAAGACAGACAACGAGACTATGACAATGTGAGAAGTTATAGATTGAAGAAGTATTGCTATAGGGATGTGCTTCGGTTCACTAATGACCAAGTGCTTTTCACTCCTCAAAAGGTCTTGGATAGGATTGAATGGGAGATGGAGCACCGCAGAACATGAGAATGCTTATAAAGGGTAGGGTTGCAAGAGTGGGGTATGAGCACGAATGTTGATAAGAAGTTCCATCTGCATATAGCAGAGAGTGGTATTCTCGATGTCTCTTCTACAAAGGCTGTCCCGGCCTTCAGAATCCAAGCGCGAATCTCTTATTATGAGAAGAGCAGTGACGGGACGATGATTGGGAAGAAGCAGACGCTCGACACGACCAAAGGCGACCTTATTGCTGAGATAGAGATGTGGGAAGAGGAACCGAAATCTTCAAATACCCTCAAGAGCAAGGGGTCTGCATGAGCACAGAACTACCAAGTCCTGAACGAAAGATTACTGTCCCTATCACAGCGCAGACGAGAGCCGATTTTGAAGAGAAGGTGAAAGCGGCACTCAAGGCCGAATACAAAGCAGGAGATGTCGTGGACATCCAAAAGTTTTCAGACGAGCATCAGGTTCGCACTGGCAACGTGAGAAAGATAGTAGAGGCACTCGACAAGGAAGGCTATCCCTTGAAATTGCCAGCAGTCGTGAAGATGCCAATCAAGAGTGAGCAAAGATGAGACCCGCATTACTGATTCTGAACCATTACTTCGTGTTGGAAGACAATGGAGTAGTTACTTCTCCTGTGAATGGTGAAGTGTATTGGGTAGGGGATGCAGAAAGAACCTATTTAGAGGCCATTGAGTTCTTCACTCTAGCCCTGAAGACCTACAAGGAAGACCAAGCAAAGAGAGAGGCAGAAAAGGCGAGAGCAAGATGAGCACACCTATTAAGGTCACGAAAGAGCAGATACGGAAGAAGATTCTAGGAGTGGCTGAGAGATACAGAGGAGAACCGCCTGAGTGGAGATACGGCTATCTTTGCGCCTTGCATGACATCGCTGAAGACGATGGAGACGAGATGAAGTGCGACCACTACAACGCGCCAGAGCAACTTGAGGCGTTCTTCAAACTGATAGGCAAGGACTACCAAAAAGTGAAAGAGTAATGAGTTCAACAACACCACTCGCATCTCAGACAAGTGCTGTAACTCTGCCTACTGCCACACCTGAGAAGTTCCCTGCCTTTGAGGACTCCGAGATTAAGGTCTTGAAGGGTATCACTCTCTCTAAGAACGGTGGTTGGTGGAGTGCCATCCTGCTTGTCGAGACCTACCACAAGATACAGGTGAAGTGGTATCTCTGGCAAGAGAAGGAGAACAAGGACACCCATCAGAAGGAATGGAAGAGGAAGCAACACTTCACAATCAACTCCTACAATTGGGAAGAATGCAAGAAAATAACAGACCAACTTCTAGCCGAGAGGAAGACGGTGAAGCCTTCATGAGCCAAAGAATATCCCATAGGATGAGAGAGAACAATGCGCTTGCTTTTGAGCATCTCAATACAGAAAAGCCACTCTGTCCAATTTGTGTCGCAGGAGACCCCTTTGGATTCTATTTTACAGTTATAGAACCTGTGGAGTTGAGGAAAGAGTCCCTGAAGGTAGGCGACAAATACAATGGTCATCAGATGTCTCCTCTCACTCTCTCTGTCAAAGAGATTGTGGATGAATACAAGGAAGCCACCCAAAGGTTCGGGGCGTTCCACAGCGCACATGAGGGCTATGCTGTCATATTAGAGGAGTTGGACGAACTGAAGGATGAGGTCTTCAAGCAACATCCTCAAAGGACTAAGGAGAGGTTGAGGGCAGAGGCCAAACAGGTGGCGGCAATGGCTCTCAGATTCATGGTGGATGTCACATCATGAGCAGAGGAGAAAGTGGCGTAGACCACATCCCAACCGATGAGGAACGGGGCATTCCCTCTCTCAAGGAAAGGGTGGCCAAAGCCTTCGTCAGCACCATCCAAGCCAATGATGCAGTCCTGACTCAAGACCAGATAAGGGCCATTCAAATCATCTGTGCAGACTTCGAGTTCGCTGTCGCGGTTAGAGACTATCTAAACTCTCTCTATCCTGTAAAGAAGCCAACCTCTGCCGATAAGCCACAAATCTGAGCCAGTAGTTCCTGTAGACGCTGGCGGCAGTGTCTTTATCCATCCCTCTCTCTTTCATTAGGGTGGCCATAATCTCATCCCTAGATGTAGGTGGAGACGCTATGAAGCAGGTATACATCCACCGAGCCATAGTAGGGTATCCTAAGAAGGGCTTGTAGGGCATCTCTAAGGCACTGGATGTCTGGCTATGACGTTGATGCTGAAGGTCTCTGTATCCTCTAGATAAGTGTAAATCGGAGCGAACCCTGTGGTCATCTCAACCTCTGCGTCGAAGGTTCCTGTAATAGAGAAGTCACCCTGCGCTACTATATAGGTGCAGATGCACCTGATACCAGTTACAGGGTCTACTGAAGTAGTGCAAGTCCCGCTAAACGAAATGGTAGGCTCTTCCTCTTGAGTAAACACCCATAGAGTGGCCGTTTCACCAGTTAGGTCTCTAGGCGTTCCATCGGCATTGAGTATGGTGAAGGTGAGGGCGAACCCGAAGTTGTTCACTTTGACGACCAATCCTGATGGCATTCTCTCAGTCTGAATAGGGACTTCCGACTATTTAAAGTCTAAGTCGGTTGGCTGTCCATGTGAAACGTAACGTCTTTGTCTTGGGTCTTGGGCTTGAATGTGTGGTCTCTCATCTTGACGGTCAACTTACGCACTTCTGGCACTGTGGCAGGACTTAAGGTTATTGAGGTTGCCCCATAGTAACCCACAGCCAGAGCCACAATCACAAACGAGCCAGTGTTGTGAATAGTGAAACTGAAAGGAACAGGAACCGCAGGAACATCTGGGCCTTCAAAATGCCCTGCTGTTATCGTAGGTGCTACGAATCCACTGTCTGTTCTTGTCACTCCGATACCACCCATCACTAGACAATCATCGCCAGTGATGGTCTCTGTAGAAGCAGAGTCGTGACTAACTGTAGCCCCACCGTCACGTTCTGAATCAGCATCTAGCGGAAGCGGTAATGTAGTAGAACCGATTTGACTGTTGCCACTGGCATACCCATAAATGTAGTAGTCATCTCCACTAGGCATCGCAAGTGTGAGACTCATCGCAGTTGTATCAACACCCATATTGACATCTGTTGTATAAGTTCCAGCAGGGAACTCGTAAGAGGCAAAAGCATAGTTAGTGAAACCCCAATCGGCTAACACAGTGAGGTCATAAATTCCGGCGGTGGAAGATGGAATCACGAACATCCACACTGTCTCATAGGTATCTGGCCCCGTCTGGTTTATTACGACTGGCACAATTCATAGTAAGCCAATCTAAGTATTTACGTCTTCCTCTTCCTCTGGCACTACTCGCAGTCTTAGACCCTTCTTGAAGGTCTTGAGGGTCGTCTTCTTGACCTCAGAGAGTATCTTGAGTTTGAGGAACTCCTGCCATTCAAACCTTATCTGGCCAGCAATTCCAGCACCCATGTATCCAAATATCACAACGAGAGTCGTAATAAGACTACCAGTCTCCGTAGTGCCTATCTCTCCCTTGACTACTTGATGCGTGACAGCAAATTGGCTAGTTGCCTCACCACCAATACTTCCCTTGACCTTCTGATGGGTTGTAGTCTTCTCGGACATTCCGACTCCTATCGCCCCACTTACAGCCTCATGCAACACTTCAGTCACGCCCAGAATCCTGTTTCCAATGGAACCTTTGGCAGTTTGATGAGGTATGGTGAACGATTCGGTAGAAGAGGTTCCTATATGTCCTGCAACCACCTGCCCTGTCTCTACAATTCGAGTAATAACCGCACCGATAGCCCCGTTTATTATGTCGAAAGTCGTTTCCTTCGCCTTTGCAGAAGTCCCAAGTTGACCGGAGACTTCTTGGTGGGGAATGGTCATCGTCCCTGTCTCTTCCAAGCCTATAGCCCCCTTGACTCTTTGGCGCGTGATGCCCTTGCCTAAAATTGAAGTGCCAATTGCTCCGCTTACAAGGTCGTGCAATACCTCAACCACAGTTGCTTCTGTCCCAATAGAGCCAGCCACAACTTGGTGAGTCACAAGAGTTTGGCTTGTTTCAGCCACACCTATCGCTCCCTTGACCTTTTGCCGTGTTATAACTTGGCCGATGATAGAGTCTCCAATCGCTCCTCTCACACTTTGGCTTATCATTTGGAGTGCGTTCAATGCGACCCCAATAGAACCGCTTGTCTCTTGATGGGTTATCGCGGTCTGACCAGACTCAGCCGTTCCCAAAACTCCTGAAGCCGCTTGGTGGGTGATAGTAATTTCACCAGACTCTTCCGACCCAATCTGTCCAGAAGTCTGTTGGTTCGTAGTGCTTTTACCAGAAATCGAGTCGCCGATTGCCCCGCTTACAAACTGGCTCAATATCTCGATTGCACCCAACAGATTGGTTCCAAGAGAACCACTTGTCTCTTGGTGAGTGATGGTTATTGCACCTGTCTCTGCCGCACCCATAGTTCCTGAAACCACTTCGTTAGTTGCGACAGTTCCAGAAATCTCATTCCCAATATCTCCATGCACGACTTGGGATATAATGATGCCTAAAGACATTGCGGTTCCCATTACTCCTTGGAGTCCCTTATTCACAATGCTCCATACTTGGCTTCCGATGCTTCCAGAGGTCTCTTGGTGAGTGACGACCAATGTGCCAATGACATCCTCACCCATAGTGCCGCTTACCACTTGGCTGATGACTGAGGCTTCTGTCGCTTCTGCGCCTAACTCCCCAGAGACCACATCTCCGGTTATAACCGCGCCAGCCCCTTCTGCGCCCATAGCGACCCTGATTATATCGTGAGTCACACCCTGTCCAAAGCCACCAAGTCCAGTGCTTCCGCTAACTTCTTGGTGCGTTACATCGGTAACTCCTGAAGCCTCATTGCCCAGAGAGCCACTCACAACATCACCAATGGTCACTTTCTCTGTAGCAGAGATTCCTAAGAGGCCACTCATGACTTGGTATATCACATTCGCTATACCAGAGAGGTCGTCTCCAAGTGAGCCAGAGACAACTTGATGAGTGATAGACAAAGCACCAGATGAGGCTTCACCTATTGAGCCAGATGCAGTCTGAGAGGTTATCTCAATCGCACCACTGGCCTCTTCTCCAATGCTTCCTTCTATCACATCATTTGTTGTTACCAGACCAGACAGAGCACTTCCAATGTATCCGAATACCCGTATGAAACCAGAAGGAACGGCTATTCCAGAGATGGCACTTCCTATCGAACCTATTATGTTCTGCAAAGTGACAGCAAACGTCCCACTTGCATCGGTTCCTACCGACCCACTTACTTCTTGATGAGTGACAAGCAACTCACCAGAGGCCGCATCACCCATCGAACCACTTACTACATCGTTAGTGACTAGCGTTTCAGTTGCTTCGGTTCCTAGCATACCAGATACAAGTTGGGACAGTATCGCAAACGTCCCTGCTAAAGAATTGCCCAAAGAGCCAGAGGTTTTCTGATGGGTAACGGTCAATGCACCAAAAGCATTGTCTCCCATCGTGCCACTGGTTGTTTGATGGGTTATGGCCATCGCTCCGCTTGCCTCATCTCCTGCCAATCCAGACGCAGTTTGATGGGTTATCTTGAATCCACCAGAGCCAGCAGTGCCTATTGAAGCCGAGACCACATCTCCTGTCGTCACTTGGCCAGAGCCGCTACTGCCCACTCCCGCATTTATCACTTGATGGAGTATGTTCGATACCCCAGAGAGCGCGTTCCCAATGTTTCCAAGTAAACTGTCATGAGTGACGATTGCCCCACTTCCAGACTCTCCTACAGACCCCACAGCCGTTTGATGGGTTATGGCCAGTGCTCCACTTATCTGGTCTCCTAATGCACCAATGGTTTTTTGGTGAGTCACTTTGGTTGCCCCACTAGCCGCTTCATTCATGGAGCCAGAGACAACTTGATGAGTCATTGCGATTGCACCAGACGCGCTTTCACCCAAAGCACCCGATACAACCTGTTTAGAAATGTTTGCTAGACTAGACAAAGCACTTCCAATGACTCCGTATACATATGTAACGATAGCAGAAGGGGTGGCCACTCCAAGGAGACTGGTTCCAATAGAACCACTTACCTTTTGATTGGTTTTAACTGCGTTACTAGCCGCACCACCCATTGAACCTGTTGTGGTCTGATGTGTCATTTTAACTGTATCAGCAATCGTATTTCCAACAGCCCCTTTTGCAGTCTGATGGGTCATAGTGAAAGATGTCTTGGATGCCGCGCCCCCTATTGTGCCAGCGATAGAGTTCTGGCTTCTCAGTTCTATACCGCACATTCCCCAATAGTGGCTTCCTGTCCATTTTGAGGATATTGTAAGAGAGCCGGGAGATGAGACAGTATTATATATCATGTCACCCGAAACACCAGTCGTGCCTTTGGTATCGGTCTGTGTTCCAGTGTTGGCAGAAAGAGTTAGACTGCTGGCATCTACAACAGTTGTGCCGACTAGATAGTTGTTGCTATCTTGAGTGGTAAGAGAAGTTGTTGCTGTATTGGTAGCCGAGCCGCTATCATTCGCGCTACAATTCGTTCCAACCGAAGCCACACCAGTCCACCATGTCGCTTCACCGCACATCCTAGTGTTGAGTGAAGATTTGATAGCAATCACATTGGACGCATTCGTTCCGATAGAAATAGTCCAATAGAGGTCTACTTCTGTCGCACCTGCGCTGTCTGCCGCGCTTTCAACATAATGGTAAGTGTTACCTATAGTATCTGATATAGGTGGACTGCCCGGTGCATAAGTCGAAACAGGATATTGAACGGAGACAACGATACCATCACCTGTAGCAGTGCTGATTGCGGGTAGATTGAGGGTCTTTCCAGCCGTAGACAGCACTCCGCCAGTGTGGTTCTTAGGAGCGACCATACTGAGGAGTATAGTCCCTCTGAGTTATATAAGGTTGACCCGCTTAGAGCGTCTAAGTGCAGGTGATGGTGTAGGTTACAGCCACAGTTCCGCTTGGTGAGACCACATATCCAGACGCACCGTTGGTCTGGTCGTGGGCAAGCAGGTAAATGTTGCTGTCGAAAGTCCCGTAGATGCCGATGTTGCCCCAAGTCTCGTTCCCACCAGTGCTGTTCGTCATGGTTCCTACAATCAGGAACGTGGTCGTGCTTGAGGTAGACGTATTGATAGTTCCGTTGGCCGATGCGGTTCCAACGTAGGTTGGAGTTATCGCGCCATCTGAGCCAGCAAGTTGGGTTTCAACTACGCGGTCTGTTCCTGCGTTTGGTGCAGTCACACCGCTTCCAGCCACTATTTGGATAGCACTACCAACTTTTCCAGCCGCCATAGTGTGAGTCGTGTTCGATGTATCGTAAATCTGAGCCGTGACGATTGCTGTGTTGAACATGGACGACATGAGTATACCACAGAAGTTCTTGGTGCTCAAGTCGTGCTCAATGAAATTGTGAGCCGACATCAC
>Ga0208819_1000346_pt1 | contig 38728 bp, 38 predicted proteins | sample June2015DPH_11_1_3_FD_184707 | JGI IMG/M metagenome (GOLD analysis project Ga0208819, IMG submission 184707) | Peatland microbial communities from SPRUCE experiment site at the Marcell Experimental Forest, Minnesota, USA - June2015DPH_11_150... | ecosystem: Environmental > Terrestrial > Soil >...
ACTGCGCCTTTCTCAATTATTGGCGAGCGGAAATTCATGTTATCCTCAAGAACAGCGCCTCTGTCAGTTGCTTTTTTCAGTAGCCATTGTCCGAACAGTCGCCTGTTAAGCAAGTAACCGACAAAGTCCTTGTCCGCTATGGTGAAAACCGTGTTTTCGTCAGGAGAATAGATTTTGATGCCGTCAATTCGTGCTTCTAACTCGCCGCCGGAGGGTTTTTCTAAACCTAAAAATTTCAGGTGGTGCTCTCCGAGAGCGTCGCCGCAGATTTTTTCTCCAATCTGCTCGCGTTTTTTCTTTTCAACTATGCAAACTTTTAAGCTTGATTCAGCGATGGTTTTTGCAGCTAAGCAGCCTGCTGTTCCTGCGCCAACAACTATGGCGTCATATTTTTCCAAGAGTTCTCTCCTCCGTGACCTTCTTGATGTACTTTGTATACCTTGTTGTATTAGTAAACCCTTATAAACTATGAAGTGAGCCAAGTTACACCGAGTGTAAACCAGATGAGTGTTCCACCATTAACTTTAAGCGCTGAATTCCGCAAAATCGTAGAAGCACGTATGGACCAAGTGCTGAAGGGCATAGAGGAAACGTTTAATCAAATAATAGAGACTCAGAAGATAACGCCCACCGAACTCAAGGACGAACTTGAAAGCCTACAAGGAAGCTTCAACCTCTTGTTCCAGAAATGGAGCCTTGAAATCCTCTATACGCTACTGCTGAAAGACGCAATTGGCTTTGGCGAAATCAAAAAAATCTTAACCGTCAATTCCCGCACGCTGTCAGATAAGCTGAAGATGCTTCAGAAACACGGTTACATTACACGAAATGTTACTGCTGGTCCGCCATTAAGAGTGGAGTATGCTCTAACTTCTAAGGGAAAAAACACTGTACTGCTTGCATTACCGCTCCTGTATTATTCAAGCTCTTCGGAAGTTAAGGCTTAATTGGTTTTTTCTCATTTCCCTTTGGGAATTGAGGCAGGCTTGTGGTTTCTTTCACAGTTTCAAAAACCATGCACGTCAGCGTCTTTGGGAATTGAGGCAGGCTTGTGGTTTCTTTCACAGTTTCAAAAACCATGCACGTCAGCGTCTTCTCTAAACCCTTAATCAATCGTAACTTGTCAACTACAAACTTGCCCACGGCATCAACGTTTTCAGCACGGAGCTTAACAAGTAAGTCCCAGTCGCCAGTGATGATATGCACCTCTTGCACTTCAGGAAACCGCGCTATCTCCTCGGCAACGACTCTCTGAGAAACAGGCGAATCATCAGTTTTTGCCCTATACGAAACAGAAGCCAAAATGAAAGCTGCCGTTCCCAAATTCAGCTTTTCAGGAGACAGAATCGCCCTGTACTGTTTTATTATGCCAAGTTCTTCCATGCGTTTTGCTTTTGCGAAAACAGTGGTTATTGGCGAATTGATTTTCTTGGAGATTTGCTTGGCTGTGAGTTTACTGTTTTCTTGTATCAGTTGGAGTATTGCTACGTCCTTTTCGTCAAGTTTAGCGCTCATATGTAAATATTACAAGCTGCAAGTATAAAAGCTTGTGTTTATTGTAATTTATCCATGTTTTATTATAAAAAATTTATTATCTACTTTGCATAGTGTACTTTCCAATAATTAACATAACGTGATCACATTGAAAAGCAAACAAGAAACCATTCAAATCGAAATCCCAAAACCATTAGACCAACTTTCACCAAGCGAAATAGAAAGAAAAGCCTGCATAGGCAAAATAATGACTTACACGCTAAAAAGCCTCACTTCCACATTCGTAGATCAAGGCTTCCAATGGCTGCTTCCAGTAGCCCTGAGCCAATGCACTGATCCACTGTGGCCAGACCCAGGCGCATCCATAGATAAAAGAATAGAAGTAGACATTTACGGCAAACCAGTACGCACAACAGCAAGCATGATTATCCACAAACTCGTCGCCGCATCAACCGCTTACCCGAAACTGTTCATACTTTCACCCAACATACGCATCGAGAAAGCAGAACGCGCCGCAACAGGCAAACACATCTACGAGTTCACACAGTTAGACTTTGAAGCAAGGGACGCCACCTCAAAAGACATCATCACTCTTGTAGAAGACGCCATATGCACTCTAATTAAGGACTTAAAACTTGACATGAAAGGAGAATTAACCACTCTCTGCCGCTGCGACACTCTTAAGGCACTCAAGGCGCCATTCAAAATCTACGACCGCGTTGAACTTGAAGCTAAATACGGCGCAGACGGTTGGGAAGCTGGTTTAGCCAAAGAAGCAACCCAGCCCGTTTGGGTAACAAACATCCCTAGAGAATTCTACGATTACGAAGACTTCAAAACAGGCAAATGGGACAACTACGACCTGTTCCTGCCACAGTACGGCGAAGTGCTATCGGGCGCTAAACGCGAATGGGAATACGCGAAAATCTCAAAGAAAATTGAGCGCGACCAAGTCAAAAAAGAAAACTATGCATTAGTGCTGAAAATGGCAAAAGAAGGCCGATTAAAACCCACTGCTGGCGGAGGCATCGGCATGGAACGCTTAGTAGGCTGGATTGCAGGCGTCAAACACGTAGCTGAAACACAGCCCTTTCCACGTGTGCCTGGAACTGTAAATGAACTCTAATACTGTGTAAAGAAACATGCTGGTGATTAATACAATCCTCAACTTTTCTTTGTCTTGCACAAAGTTTATCATTTACTTATGCAACTCACTGAAAGGAAAAGCGATTAAAAATGCCTAACAAATCTGGATTTACGCTGAAAACCAAAGTTTTCTCTGGATCACAGAGAGGGCACTGTTTTAAGGTGTAAAGAAATGGCTATAATGAATCCATACCTTGAGGCTCTACAACCAAAACTTAGCGAATCGGACTTCAAAAAACTAAGCGCCATGGACAACCCTAATGTCCATGAGTTTATAGCTAAAGAAAGTGACCTCTGCCACCCCGAGAAAATCTTTATCTGCAGCGACTCAGCCGAAGACATCGCACACGTACGCAAACAAGCATTCGCCTCAGGGGAAGAACAAGCAATCTTAACCCTTCTAGGACACGCTATCCATTTTGACGGCGAATATGACCAAGGACGAGACCGCCAAGCCACCAAGTACCTTGTACCCAAAGGAATTACCTTAAGCAAAGCCCTCAACCAAATCGATCGACAAGAAGGTTTGGCTGAGGTCAGAGGTTTCCTTCGGGATTCCATGCAGGGAAAAACAATGATTGTCCGCTTCATCTCGCTGGGTCCACCAGATTCCATCTTCACTATTCTTGGCTTGCAATGCACAGACTCATGGTACGTCGCACATTCAGAAGACCTGCTTTATCGTCCTGGCTATGAGCAATTTGTAAAAGCAGGACCAAAAAGCGACTTCCTACGTGTCCTACACTCTGCAGGAAAATTAAACGGGGACATGGTCAGCGTAGAATACAATAAAAAATGCATCTACATCGACCACATGGACAGCACCATCTACAGCGTCAACACCCAATATGCTGGAAACTCCGTAGGCTTCAAAAAACTCGCCTTCCGCTTGGCTATTCGTAAAGCTAGCAGTGAAGGATGGCTAGCAGAACACATGCTACTCATGGGCGTCTTTGGTCCAGGTGGACGCAAAACGTATTTTGCTGGAGCTTTCCCAAGTGCCTGCGGAAAAACCTCAACCGCTATGCTTCCAGGCGAAACAATAATTGGCGACGACATAGCTTACATTCGAGACATTGATTCTGCGGCTCGAGCGGTGAATGTTGAATCAGGCATATTCGGCATCATACAAGACGTTAACCCAAAGGATGACGCATTAATTTACAAGGTGCTAACTCGCCCGGGAGAAATAATATTCTCCAACGTGCTAGTTAAGGATGGTAAACCATACTGGCTTGGCATGGGGCAAGAGCTCCCTAAAAACGGCTTAAACTATACTGGAGCATGGTATGAAGGCAAAAAAGATGAGAATGGCAACGAGATTCCGCCTGCCAGCAAAAACGCTCGTTATACAGTATCCCTAAAAGAATTGGAAAACTGTGACCCTGAACTTGCCAATCCTATGGGTGTTGAATTAGGCGGCATAATGTACGGCGGACGGGATACTAAGGCTTACGTGCCTGTTCAGCAGAGCTTCAGTTGGGAGCACGGCATCATCGCTTATGGTGCATCACTTGAGACTGAAACCACTTTCGCTACCATCGGTGAAGAGGGCGTTCCCGAAATTAACATGATGAGCATCCAAGACTTCATCTCAATCCCATTAGGCAAAAACGTTCACAACAACTTGGATTTCGGAAGGAAACTCAAGAAGCAACCAGTCATCTTTGGAGTGAACTATTTCCTCAAAGAAGTAGGCAACGGCAAATACCTAAACAGTCCACAAGACAAGCATGTTTGGTTAAAATGGATGGAACTGAGAGTACACAACGAAGTAGACGCCTTAGAAACTCCAACAGGATACACTCCAAAATACGAGGACTTACGCAGGCTATTCAAACAAGTGTTACGCAAAAACTACGCTAAAGAAGACTACATTAAGCAATTCACTATCCGCGTTCCAGAAAACCTAGCAAAGATTGAACGGGTGCAACGGTTCTATCAAGAAAACGTCACTGACACGCCACTAGAACTATTCGGCATACTATACTTGCAACGCGCTCGCCTGCTTGAAGCCAAAGAAAAATATGGTGATTACATTGCACCTGAGAACTTTGAGAAAGAAAAAGGAGCGTAGCAATTCAAGATGGAAAACGTGGAAAAACAACACTTTCTTTAGGTCAAATTTTTAAATGTATCTTGTATACTGACTAGAAATTCATAACCGTTAATTAAATAAAGGCAATTAAAGAAAATTCAAAGAAAACGGAGTGAAGAAGAATGATGATGAAAAAGCTGGACAAAAAAGATTCGGCATACACGATAAATTTGGCCATTATCGAAGGCGACGGTTCTTTCCCATGCCCTAAATGCGGAATGGTAATCTCACCTGAAGACGAGTCAGAGGAGAACTATAGAATCGTAGATACTAAAGTTGCCAAAGATAAACTTGCTGAATTAGTAATCGTTTGTGGCAAATGCAGAAGCACCATAAAACTTACTGGTTTTCAACAGGGCTTTGACGCTTAGCTTGGCAAGAAGTTTTTTTTAACTTTATTTTTCATTTTACCATTGAAGCGCAGTTCACTTAGGCGTTAATGGGGAAAGATAAGACAAAGAAAACAATTAACATCAGGCAGGCTAGTTTGGATGCAACGCGTTTGGTTTACAGGCAAATAGTTTATTTTGTCTATCAACATTACTCGAATGTTGATTTGTATGCTAATTGAGACGTTCATTGTTGGCATGTTATCAACAAACTGCTACGTCGTTAACTCCCAACAAACTAAAGAGGCGATTATAATAGACCCAGGAGTGGAATTTTCTTCTGAAGCTGAACAAATTTTCGATTACATAACTCAAGGCACATTAAAAGTAAAGTTAATCGTAAACACCCATGGTCACCAAGACCACGTCAACGGCGACGCCATTTTCCAAAAAAAGTACAATGTGCCCATTTACATTCACAAGTATGATGCCCCTTTTATTGAAGGGTTGGAAAAAGGCAAGTTTCCTGCTACTGTCCTGTTAGAGGATGGCAGCTTAATCAAGTTTGGCATTGAATCTTTGAAGGTTATGCATACGCCTGGACATACACCTGGCAGCATATGCCTTCTTGGCGAAAGGCTTGTTTTCACAGGCGACACATTGTTTGCTGGAGGGATTGGCAGAACAGATTTCCCCGGAGGCTCAGACAGTGACATGCGGATGTCTTTGCAGAAGCTGGTGTGTTTGCCTGATTATTTTTTAGTTTACCCTGGGCATGGACCTACATCTATAATGGGTGAAGAAAAAAGGGTTAATCCATTTCTAAACAGCGAGGATGCTTTTTGATCGGTTTTTTGCTGAGCTAGCTTATTTCTTGCAGTGCACGCAGGCGCTTGATAATGTTAGGATGAGTTGAGAAGATTTCAAGGAACCTGTCCGCTTTTGTAGGTTCTTTTGAGAGCGTTTCTTGAAGCAACTCTTTTTTGTTTGCAGCAGGCGTTGCGTGTAACTCTGCAGAATCAGTACTTGCTCTGTTAGGGTCAGCGATAAATAACGCTTTAAAGGCACTGTTATTTTTTTGTTGTTGTTTGTTTGGTTTGCCAGCGCGTCGGCTTTCGTCAACTATTGTTACTAGACCAGTTGAGAGCTTTTCTGCGCCGTTATCAACCACTGAAACGCTATGTCTGTCAGCATAGTACTCGCGCAGTCTGCTTAGGTATAGTGTGAATAAGGTTAGTATCCAAGAGAAAGCCATAAAGCCCAAGCCTATTAGCGCGTTGTTGCCTTGGCTTTTGCGTTGGCCTCCGCCGAAAATGCCTGACAGCATAAACGTGTAACCAATGTAATAGAACAATGCGGGTAGGAAAGAAACTACCATCATGGCCTGCACGTCATGGTGCTTTAAATGGCCAAGTTCATGTCCTATGACAGCTTCAACTTCGCCATCGTCAAGAGATTTTAAAAGCCCTTGTGTTACGGCGACGCGGTTACCTGTTAAGGGTGAGCCGTAAGCGAACGCGTTTGGAAGCGGAATCTGTGATAACATGAGTTTTGGTTTGGATATTCCGCTTTTCTTGCTTAGGTCATCAACCATCTGGTGCAGTTGCGGGTTTTCATTTTGTGTAAGTTCTCGAACTTTGTATATTGCGCCTATAAGGTAAGGTGCCAGTAGCCATTGGGCTATGTTGAGGACTACTACGAGGACTCCTATGGTTATTAAGTCAAAGCCTATTCCAGCCACGGTTAAGATGACTGCGAATATGAGTGTGGATAAACCAAAGATTATGGCTAAAGTTCCAGCCATAGAAAGCCTAAGTTTCCAAGCGTTCATGCATCGGTCACTGTCATTCTCCAATGTTTTTCTATGGACGCTTATAACTCTTATGCGTTAATATTATTGTTAGCAAAGATTTAGCTGTTCGCACTTTACCTGCTTGGCTTTAGCTTAAAATTTTTTCGAGCCGCTTAAATATCAATAGCACTTACTTTCTTATCTACTGGAGTATCAAGCATTGACTGAAAAGCACGATTGGCAGCACCTTTACATGCTCCTTAAACTGGCGGAAATGGGTGCTTACCGCAGAATCGCCAAAATTTCAACTGAATATTTAGCTAGGAAACTTGGGATTTCCCAGCAAACCGCGTCACGCTATCTAATTGAGCTTGAGCGCAAAGGATGGATACAGAGGAATATAACTCCGGAAGGGAGCTTGATTAAAATTGAGGAGCAAGGAACTAGAGAGCTGCAAAAGCTTTATTCTAACTTGAAATTTTTGATTGAAAAATCGTATCCTCCTTCAGTAACTTTGGAAGGAACAGTTTTCACAGGTTTAGGTGAAGGCGCTTATTACATCTCAAAAGAGTATTATCGAAAACAGTTTGCTGAAAAGTTAGGTTTTGATCCTTATCCTGGCACGCTTAACCTTAAGATATCAACAGACTACGACATTAAAACTCGAATGGAAATAGAAGCGTACCCAGCAGTCGAGATTAAAGGTTTCAAGAATGAAGACCGTACCTTTGGGCTTGTAAAATGTTACCCTGCAATCATTGATAACAAGATTAAAGGCGCTTTGATAACGGCGTTGCGCAGTCACTATGACGTTTCTGTACTTGAAATAATTGCGCCTGTATGCCTGAGAAAACAATTAAACCTCAAAGACGGGTACAAAGTGAAAGTGGAAATTTTAACTCTGCCCTAACTAAAATGGCCCAGTAGAATACGAGTACTTAACTGAATGCTGCTCATGTGGTTTACGGCTTGTAGCTATCAAATAACCTATGAGCAAACCGAAAACTAACCCGCCTATATGAGCTAAATCGTTCACTTCTGGTCCTGCACTGATGAACAATAGAAAGAACGCGTAAACCAACGCTCCCAGGATAGATTGCCGCACAGAACGTCTAGTATAAATTATGCATGCACCGAACAATGAGAAAATGGCGCCTGAAGCCCCAACTGAAATAAGCGATGGCCCTAAAGCTAAAGAAAGAACGTTGCCTGCTAATCCTCCAACGAAGTAGATTCCAAGGTACTCGGGCAGCGAGAACATTTCTTCTCCCCTTAAACCAAAGATGAGTAGGAAAAGCATGTTGCCAGCAATGTGCGCTATTGTGGCGTGTATGAACATGGATGTAAAAAGCTGGTAATACCAACCATGGAACACAAGATAATTATATTGACCCCATTGAAGAATGAGATTGTTGTTTGTATTTAGCCAATTCCCGCCAACAACAGAAGTATAAATGTAAATAAGCACGTTTACGGCAATTAGAATGTACGTGGGCTTATACTTCACTGAATTCATACTACACGACCGAATTAACCGGCAAATTTGTCAATTATTTTCTGTTTAATCTTTGATGAACTATCTAAAGTATTCTCTCCAAACTTGCCGATTCTAACAATCTTAACATTCACTTTATGCTTGTCTACGTAATTCCGCACTTCTCTCTCCATATCCGTTTGGTCGTATCCTAAAGCAATTATATCTGGCTTAACGTTCTCAATGACTTCGCCAATGTCAAGGTTCTCGTAACCAAGCACTGCTTTATCAACTACTTTCAGCGATTCAACCAGTGCGCGGCGTTGGTTCTCAGACATTATTGGTTTTTTGCCTTTAGTTTTTTCTACTGTGCTGTCTCTTGCGATGATAACTACTAGTTTAGCGTTTTCTCCGCCTGTTTTTTTGGCATCCTCTAAAAATTTGACATGTCCCAAATGGAGCAGGTCGAATACGCCTGATGCTAAGACGACTTTTTTCTTTCTTGATTTGTTGGCCATTCGAATTTCACAGCGCCTAATAGTCTTAAAGCGTCAAGGAGCCCTTCACAGTAGGCTACTGAGGTTAGGCTGGTTTCAAACTTTCCTTGAGCCTTATAATACTTTGCGTCTTTTAAGTAATCAGCAACCCAACGCAAAATGTTAGCCACAGATTCCTCTGTTAGGCTAATGGGTATTTTTGTTTGTTGCAATTCTTTTAGGACTTTTTCCGCTGAAGAAATATACTTTGACGTGAGCGCTTCTAGGCTCATTTGGCAAGCCTCCTAAACTCCGCTGGTGCACCAGCAAAGGCGATTAAGGATTCAGTTTCCATGAAGTGCATGTCGCCGGGAAAAATCAAACTGTAAGGCGGTTCACCGAAATCATAATTCGCTAAATTTTTGAGGAAGTCAGCTTTCAGGGTTGGATTGTTGCTTCCTGCTCGTGCAATGCCGACTGCAGCTGTGTTTGGGGTGATTACGCGTTTTTTGTTTTTTTGCTCAACCTCTAATAGCATTGCGATGGCTTGGTTGATGGTTAAGAAGTGTTTTTCGTTTGCTTTCAAATCTAAAAGGCAAAGGGTGTGCAAGCCGAGCTTTTTGTTTTGAGCGATAACGTTGTATGGTGTTTCAGAAAAATTTTCTGGGAAGGGAACGGTAACTGTTTTTCCAAACTTGTAATTATGCAATCCTGATAAACTGATTATGGCTGAGATTATGGATGCTCCATGAATGATGCGTGTTTTTATTCCATTCTTTTCTGCGTCAATTCGCAGTGTCACATGTGTTGTAGCGATAAATGGGTCGCCGGGAACAAGAAACACTGTCTTGCCTTTTCTGGCGGCTTCAAGAATGACGGTTCCATTTTCTTCTTCAAGTTCACGCCTTGAAACTACTTGGACTTTTTTGCCGCTTAAGGTCTCGAAGCGTTGCAGGTTGAAGTCGGGCATGAGGCTCGTGTAGAGTTCCATGAAAACGTAATCTGCAGTTTTGGTTTCTTCTAAACCGTTGATGCTGATGCCTTTTTCGTCGTTTAATCCTAAGCCTACGAAGACAAGTTCATTCAATTAGGAGCCCTTGTAAGTAATTGAAGGATTAAAACTTAAACGTTATTTTTCTTTGATTTCGCCCTTTTCGACCAACCGGTTATAATAAACTCGGCATGTGTTTAGGGAAACTGCATGGCGTTCGCAGAATACTGCAAGAACTTTCTCTACTGGTTCATCGGGGTTTCTTTTTTGAACCATTTCTTTTAATTCTTGAATTTTGTGCTTATCCATTTTGTCGCTCATCACATCTTCCTTGCCTATTAATGCCTAATGTTTTGTCACTCTCAAAACCTTTTTGGAACTTAGGACTAAAACGTGTTTTTGGTTTTTGGATGGAACATCCAACCAAACATTTATATCATTTACGTCAAAAAGAAACCTAAGCAATTCAGCCCCGTAGCTGAAGGATTGAAACCTGAATGAAGCCTATTGAAAATTTAGTAAAAGACAGCATAAAGAATCTTAAGCCATGCGCCCATGGCGGAGAGATTTTGGATGCCGCAGGCAAGAGCGGATTCAAACGAGAGGAAATTTTAGATTTCAGTTCAAGCGTGAACCCTTTAGGTCCATCAAAAAAAGCGCTTAAGGCAGCAAAAAACAGCTTTAAAGAAATTCCTGCTTATCCAGATTCAAATTCTAACGAGTTACGACAGGCTATTGCTGACCACTTCGACGGATTAAGCAAAAACAATGTCATTGTTGGAAATGGTTCTACGGAACTTATGTACTTGTTCGCTGAGACTTTTATGAAAAAAGGCGATACAGCGGTTATTCCTGCGCCAACTTTTGGCGAATACGAGAGTGCAGTTAGGAAGACGGGGGAAACACCAAAATTCGTTAAGCTTGACAAGAATTTCAATGTTGAGGCTGATGTTTTTGCTCGTGAAATGGCTGGTGCCAAGATTGTTTTCTTGTGTAATCCGAATAATCCAACAAGCATTCTTATTCCGACGGAAACTTTGAAGGGCATAATTGAGGAGGCTTTGGCGCAGGATAGTCTTGTTTTTCTTGATGAGGATTTTTTGGAGTTTGTTGAAAACGAACAAGCCTTATCAATGATTAATAAAATCAAAGCGTATCCTAACTTGTTCATTTTGAGGTCTTTTACAAAAATTTTCGGTTTAACTGGTTTGCGGGTTGGTTACGGCATTGCCTCTGAAGAAATCATCAATGTGTTATTGTGTGCTAAGATTCCTTGGAACGTTAATTGTTTAGCGCAGGCTGCCGCTGTTGTCGCATTGAAGGATGAGGAGCATCTGAGGGTGACGCGTGAGCTTATCAAAAACGAAAAAGCCTTTCTATCAACCGAGTTGGAAAAAATAAAATCTTTCAAGGTTTTTCCGCCAGACGCCAACTTTTTCTTTATTGACATTCGCAAGTCAGGTTTAACAGCTACTGAACTGAAGAACAAACTTTTGCGCCAAGGCATTTTGATTCGGGACTGCACTTCTTTTAGGGGACTTGACGAGTACTTTATTCGCGTAGCCGTTAAAACTCGCGAGGAGAATGAGCGGTTGATTGAAGCTTTAAAGCGGACAGTGAAAAATTAGCAATGACAAGGTTTGATTAATGAACCATGTTTTCTCTTGATATTTCCCTGCTTGTTGATTCGGTTTTGATTTTCTTTTTGGCTTTTTTGATTGATGCCGTTTTCGGAGAGTACCCTGACAGAATTCACCCAACCATTGGCATAGGCAAAGTAATTGCGTACCTTAAACCTAAATTGAAAAATGCCAACGCTAAAATTGAAAAGGCAAACGGTGTCTTGCTAGCTTTGGGCGTTATGTTGCTTGTTTCGGTTCCTGTGTTTTTGCTGCTTTTTTGGCTTAGGCAATCATTCGGTTCTATACCGTATATTGTTGTGGGCGCGGTTTTGTTGAAGGCTACCTTTGCAGTAAAAGGCATGGGCCACTATACTAAGCCGATTGCTTCGGCATTGAAGAAGAATGATTTGGGTGAAGCGCGGAAATGGTTGCACTTCATTGTTAGGCGAGACCCAAACCAGCTTAATGAGAGGCAGATTATTTCTGCTGCAGTGGAATCCATAGCGGAAAGCACCACAGACGGAATAACCGCGCCTTTCTTCTTCTTTGCATTGTTCGGTGTTTCAGGCGCGTTTGCTTATCGCGTGGTCAATACGTTGGATTCTATGGTTGGCTACAAGAACGTTGAAAACAAGAATATCGGCTGGTTCTCAGCGAACTTGGACACTATAGCGAATTATGTTCCAGCCAGATTAACAGCGTACCTAATGGTTGCAGCATCGTTTCTTTTGAGGGAAAACTGGCGTGAATCATGGCGCATCCTGCAAAGAGACAAGGGAAAAACCGCCAGCATAAACGCAGGCTGGACAATCTCAGCCATGGCTGGAGCACTGGGCACTCAACTGGAAAAACAAGGCTACTACACTTTAGGCGACGACCACGGCATTTCACCAGAACACATTACGAAGGCTTTGCGGGTGATGGCGTTGACTGCTGTCCTGTTCGGCTTAGTGGTAGTTTTGCCAGTTTTAGCTTTAAGAATCTACGTTGCAGGACTCTAACGGTTGCCTAAAAAACTATAAGGAATCGCGCCTAACTCAGCATTATGCTTCGAGAAGATTGCCCTTGCCCAAAGAAGAAATGTGTGAGGCGAGGCAAATGCGACGAGTGCACTCAATATCATGCTGCGAAAGGTAAAGCTACCTTATTGCAAAAGGCCTAAGCGTTCGCTTTTCGGTTTTTTAAAAAAGAAATAATTCTGCGTCCAAGTAAACATTATTTTCCGCTCTTTGAAAAGTTAGCCGAGCCTTGGGTCCTACAGTTTTTGATAAGTCTGGTTAATGTGGTATTTATACAACACGTGTAAAATAATACTACAATAAGCATTTAAAATAACATGTAATAGCCGATGTGTCCAGTTTGTTGCATAAATTTTATTCTTCAACTTGTGCTCAAACTTCTCACCTTAATTTATCCGTGTTGCTTCAGGCATTTTGTTGTATAGTTTTTATTTAGGCTTGGCATCAGTGTATAGGCATTAGAGAGGGAACTGCGCGTTTGAATGGTAAACCGCTCGTCAGCATAATTAGCGCTGGAATGTCCAAGTTCGGCAAGCATGATGGTTTACTTGCAAGAGAAATCTTCTCCGAAGCAGCTAAAGAAGCGTTCAGCCGCTGCCCAAAACTTGACCCGAAAAGCGACATTAAAGCCATGTTTATCGGGCACATGGGTGAAGCCTATGAGCATCAAGGTCACATGGGAGCAGCCGTTGCGGATTGGGCAGGACTCACCGGTATTCCAGCAACGCGGACCGAGGCGGCTTGTGCTTCTTCAGGCGCTGCATTGCGAGCAGGAATTTACGCCACAATGTCTGGTCTTGCGGATGTGGTTTTGGTTGGTGGCGTTGAGAAAATGACGCATCGCACGACGGCTGAGGTTACTGAGTATTTGGCTATGGCGTCGGATTACCCGTTTGAACAGTGGCACGGCATCACTTTCCCAGCGTTATTCGCAATGATGGCGACTGCCCACATGCACGCGTATGGCACGACGCAGGAGCAGATGGCGTTAGCTGCGGTGAAGAACCATTATCATGGAAGCCTCAACCCGAAAGCTCACATGCAAAAAGAAATCACACTCGAAGCCGCCATGGCTTCACGCTATGTTGCTTGGCCGCTCAAACTGTACGATTGCTCATTGATAACTGACGGCGCAAGCTGCATAATACTCACAAAACCAGAATTAGCCAGCAAATACACCGATATGCCAGTGCACATAGTTGGCAGTGGACAAGCCAGCGACACCATTGGCTTGTATGAACGCAAAAGCCTCACGTCGCTGAACGCCTCGCGGTTAGCGGCGAAAACAGCTTATGAAATGGCAAAAGCCAAGCCAGAAGACATAGAAGTAGCTGAAGTTCACGATTGCTTCACATTTGCCGAGCTAATGGCTTATGAAGACTTAGGCTTCTGCCCCGTAGGCGAAGGCGGAAAGCTGATTGAAAGCGGCGAAACCCGCCTCGGCGGACGCATTCCAGTTAACACGAGCGGCGGCTTAAAAGCCAAAGGTCACCCTGTCGGCGCTACAGGCACCGCGCAAGCCTACGAAATATACCTGCAACTCACAGGGCAAGCGGGAAAACGCCAAGTAAAAGACGCGCAGGTAGGCTTAACGCATAATGTTGGCGGGTCAGGAGCTACAGCGGCAGTTCACATTTACAGGAGCGCTTAAAAATGAGCACACAAGAACCATTCACAATCGAGCAATTCTACAAGTTCCTGCAACAGCGCAAACTTATGGCTGGAAAATGCCTCAAATGCGGAAAAATCCATTTGCCCCCGAGACCCTTATGCGACAACTGCTTCTCACAAGAGTTCGAATGGGTCAGCGTTTCAGGAAAAGGCAAACTGCTCACTTACACAGTCATCCATGTTGCCCCACAACAATTCCAAGCCCTAACGCCCTATGCCGTTGGCATTGTGCAACTGGAAAACGGCTTGAAAATCCCCGGAATGATACCGGGCTTAACGCAAGAGCAACTAAAGATAGGTATGGAGTTAACATTAGACTTCGGCTCGTGCAGTACAACGCAGCAGTGGCCGCAGTGGACAAGATACTGCTTTAAACCCTCGGCACTTTAAGCGATATCTAGGCTCTTTTTTCATTTTCTCTTCCTGTATCTTTTGGTGCTTCAGCATATCTGTATTTCGTTGCAAGAACTTTTTAGCAAGGCGACACTTTTTCCAGCCCAACAGAAATTAGACGAGTCAGTGACGTTTACGCGAAATAGAACCTGAAATTACTGACCATCCATTTCTGCCAAAGAATAAGAACTTTACACCTTCGATAATCTCAGAGACCCTTCTTCGGTTTTCGCCCGCATTGAATAGTCTGAAGACTTGTATTCTTCTTATTATTCGGGTGGAGGAGGTGGCGGAGGTGGCGGTGGAGGTAGTTTTTGGCGCTTTCTTAGTAACATTAAAGCGGCGATGACAACTACAACGACCACTACTACGACCACTATGGGCAATGTTGGCAATTGTGCCGTTGATGTTGAAGGTGAGGCGGTCGGAGAAGAAGTAGAAGATGATGTAGAATTCGTCATGGTCAATGAGTCAATTTGTAATGTGTAACTTGCTATTTCACTTGATAATAGAGCTGTGTTATCCGTGGGTGTTGCAAAAAACCTTACCGGGTCACCAGGCGCAAGCGAGTTAGTTAAGTACTCGGTGTAATTCAAACCTATAACCGTCCCAGCAGCGTTATAAAATGTTGCTACAACCCAAGGATCTACAGCCGCTTGGCTGCCGGTGTTCACAAATGTTCCATAAACAGTGAAGGTGCCATTGCTGTCAATGTAAGAAGTGTTACCTCCAGAATTTGGAATCGTCAAACCTGAATACTGTCTCTCAGCTGCATACTCAACGGAACTAACTGAAACGGTAACAGTACTAACTGAAGAGACCCAGCTTAGGTCTTGGCTAGTACTGCTACTCTGAGCAGTAAAATCCAAGTAGAAAGGAGCCTTCTGCCCAGGAAGCATATGATACACAAATGCTGGGCTACTAGTGTTAGCCAAAGTCTGTCCGGTAGAACTAAGAGCCGTACCTTCAATAGTCACGTTACCTATGACGTTTGAACCCACATTCTGTACCTCACCGACCACAATCAAATCGCCAACTTCTGCTGCTATAACAGTGCTTGAAGGAGCAACGTACCAACTGTAACTTAGAATATTAGCTTCCGAGGTATTCGCTCTCACACTCGGACCCGACAACATACTAAACGCAGCTAAAGTTAAGACTGCAAGAATTACAACAACTATCGTCTTTTTCAAATTACCCTTCCGTCCAAACATAATAAAAGTATGAAGGGACCCTTTAAGGTAATAAAGTTTTTCAAATTTACTCCCAAATCTATCCCAAATCTAAATTTGGCCTCATTAATCAAAAAAGGCTTAAGAGGAAGCGTTTATTAAACAAAAGAAAAAAAGGGAATGTAAGGCGCGGAGAAAAGTTTTTTTGGGTCAATGGAGAACTAGCTTTGCTTTAAACCATAGAAGTTGACTGGGCAGTGGGCGAAAAAGTTAAGGTTTGTCTTGTTTCTTGCAGTGTTCTAAAAGAGGAAAGCGAACAATTAATCAAACAGGGAAGCCTTGATGCAGAATTAGTTTTTGTCAGCAAATACTTCCATGTTGACTACGAAGTGCTAGAGAAAAACCTGCGTAAAGTTCTAGAACAAACCCTAAAGCGTTTCCATGGCAAAGTGGTGCTAGTTTACGGCGACCTCTGCCTTGGGCAAAACAATGAGATGAAGAAGCTAGCGGAAGAATATGGCGTGGTAAAAGTTGACGCGGTAAACTGTATTGATTGTCAACTCGGCGGCAAAGGAAAATTCTTAGAGGCTGACCCTGAGCATAACTTGATGTTTTTGGGTCCAGGAATGATAGGGTTTTTCAAGCGCATGAAGGAAAAGATGCGGGATGAAGGCGTTGATGAGGCAGCTTTTGCGAATCTTTTCAGCGGAATCAAAGGTATCGTTCTTTTAGACACTTGCGGCAACGCCGATAAATGCAAAGATGAGTTGGAAAAGTCAGGGATTGGCCTTAGAGTTCTTGAAACAAGAAAAATAGGGCTAGAAAACGTAAAGCGAGTACTTTTGGGAGCAATTGAAAAAGCAACCAGCTCTTGAGTGCTTTTAACTAAGCCAATCCATTGCTTGAATTGCCGCGGTACAACCGTAAATATTAAAGAAACATCCGCACAATAATGCTAAACTATTGGGTGTGGATGTGGTTTAATGACGCAAACTGTTACCTCTCAACCTATGAAACGAGTTGAAGATTGGAAGTCTCGATTAATCGACCTGTCAAAAAGAAACAACCTCCTGTATTTCCATAAAACAAGGCGAGGAAACCTTCCCGTTTCGCAGCCTGACCCGCAAGCAGTCTTCAATGCGCTAGTATTGAAAAAGCGTCGTTTAGAATTCTGGTTGCCTCCAGAAGAAACCAAGACGCCTGAAAAGCCAGAGAAGGCAAAAGGCAAAACTAAAGCTAAAACAGTCAAAGCCAACGCAACAGCCTCTATGCCAGAAGAACCAAAGCGCCCATCAGCAAATCAACTGGTCTGCGGAAGCTTAACTCGTGCAGACCTTGAAAGAAGCCTCAAAAACTTGCAATGGCGCTCGCTTCTTTACTACCGAGAACGGGGCGTTCGCATTTTTCATGCCGCTTTCGGCACCTTAAACTGGGTAGACTTGGAAACAAAAGAAAGCGTCCAGTCTCCCCTAATTCTTGTACCTTTAGAGTTAACAAGGGATTCTATTCGCCAACCCTATGCAATCGCGGTGCCGCCAGTTGAAGAAGAAGCAGTCTTAAACCCCGCATTACAGGTCAAACTGAAAAACGACTACAAAATTGACTTGCCTCCTTTGCCTGAAGAATGGGAAAACCAAAACCTAGCAGACTACTTCAAATTGGTTAATCAAGCTTTTGCTGAAATGGGTTGGAAAGCGGAGCCATCTGTTGACCTGGGGCTTTTTTCATTCCAAAAACTAGTCATTTACAAAGACCTGGAAGCAAACGCTGATTTAGTTACACAGCACCCAATAATTCGAGCAATCGCGGGCATCAAAGAAGACAAACTCATTTTAGGCGGCTTGCCAGACGAGAAAGATGTTGATAAAATTGAGGCTCCAGCAAAAACCTATCAAGTGCTCGATGCCGATAGTAGCCAACGAGTCTCCATCGAATACGCCCTGCGTGGACAAAGCTTCGTCATGAAAGGTCCGCCAGGCACTGGAAAAAGCCAAACCATCGCAAACATAATCGCAGAATGCATCGCCAACGGAAAATCCGTGCTCTTCGTAAGCGACAAAATGGCCGCTCTAGAGGTTGTTTACAAACGATTAAGCGAAGTTGGTTTAGCGCATTTCTGTCTTGAGCTTCACAGCAGCAAAGCCAACAAGCAGCAAGTCGTAGCTGAACTCAAACGCAGCCTTGACGAAAACCTTGTCCCCCGCAAATTGCCGTCAGCTCACGAATTCGAGAGGATGACTGAATACCGTGAAGCACTAAACGGTTATGTTGCAGCACTGCATGAGAAACGCCCGTACTTGCAGAGAAGCGCCTATGAAGTTTTAAGCTTAATCTCAAGCCTTGAGCGTGTGCCTTTTGTTCCTGTAGGCTTAACTGAACTGGGAACGTTGACTCCTCAGAAAATGCATGAACTTGAAGATCTCGTTTCTCAACTAAGCAAGGTTTGGCAAGTAATAGAAGAACCAGACTTCCCATGGTTAGGATACCGCGCTGATGCCTACAACCTTGAAATCCGCTCTGAATTGTTAACGACTCTCGAAAAAATAGGCTCAACGCTAAGTGAACTTCAGTTGGAAACTGAAGATTTCTCCGCTAAACTTGGAGTTTTCCCGCCTGAAACGTTTGCGCGGATAAAATGGCTAATTGAAGTAAGCAAGTTCCTCTACGAAAGCCCAAAGCCAGAAGCATACTGGCTAACAAACCTAGACATTGACAAACTCGTAAGCGAAGCCAAAACCTACCATGACACCGGCATCTGGATACAGAACACACGCGCCAGCCTGATGGAACGGTACAATCCATCCTTGTTCAACCTGTTTCTCAACAGGTCGGCAGAGATGAAACAGGCACTTGAAGCGCTTAGCAAGATGCTTCCAGCGGTAGGGTTGGAAGAAGGCGAATTTTTGCAAAAACGAGAAAAACTCTTAGCCTTCATAAGAAACACGCAGTTAGCCGCAAAGAAGTGGCGTGAGAATTCTCAAGCGCTCGCTCCACTGCTGGGATTAGATAGCGATGGCTTGACTATTAAGCAAATAAAAGAATTATCCAGAATGGCACTGTTATGCTTCGCTGAAAATAAGCCGGAGCCGCAATGGTTTGATTCAGCTTATTTCGAGCAAGTTCAAGAAATAGTATCAAAAGCAAAGCACCTCTATCAAGACCACAACTTACTAAAAAGCAGATTGGACGCAACTTACAGCGACGGAATCTACGCACTAGACCTTAACGAACTCATAAGACGATACAGCGGACCATACCAAAGCTTCCTAAAAATATTCAAGCCAAGTTACTACAGCGACCAAAAACAAATCGCAAGATTAACAAACGACGGCAAAGTTCCAAAAACCGTACTAAACGACCTAATTGATGCCCGCAAAGTCAAAAAGCTGCATGCAGAAATTGAGGCGCAAGCTGAAACAGTCCGCAGTTTGCTTGGACATTTCTTCCGTAAATACAAAACAGACTTCCAAGGTGCAGAAAAAGCCATAGAACTAACAGCCGAAATCCGCAAGCTGTCATGGGCAACGCAAATCCCAGAAAACCTGCTCAAACTAATTACTAACACTTCGAATCCTTCGCCCATGATTAAGAATTTAGGCTTAGAACTGCAGGAATCAGTTGACAAGTGGGACCAGCTTGGCAAAGACTTAGAATCGCTCATGCCCGCAAACTTGCCTAAATCAGTTGCATCCATCACTCAAACACCACTACCACTGCTGGAGGAATGGGCGAACGAAACAGAAAAACAACTAAACTCCTTATGCACACTAACAAAAGACACACTCGCAACATGCAAACAAGAACCCCCGACTTACAAGCAACTCCTAGACGACCTCAAAAACGCTGAAGACATAAGAAAGAAAGAAGCCGCCATCACAGGCGAAAAAGCCCAACTTCAAGCAAAATTCGGCGTACGCTTCCATGAGCTGGAAACAAACTGGCAAGACATCCTAAACGTTCTCGAATGGACAAAAAAAGTTCAAGCAGCATTCGCTGACATCCCAGTTCCACAAGCCTTCGCAACTATTGCCGCTCAAGGACCAACCGCTGCCCCATCAAACACAGAACTAAACCAAAAATATGATGCTTCGCTGAAGGTTCTGGTTGATTTTGAAGCGCGCTTTGAAACAGAAATGAAATATCAAAACCAGAAACTAAAAGATTTAGAAATAAAAGTAATCGGCGAACGAATCAAAGCGCTTCGAGACCGCGTTGATGACCTGCAGGTTTGGATTGACTTCAAAGACATCAAAAACCGCTTTGCCTTAAGAGGCTTAGACCAGTTCTTCAGTCGCTTGGCGGAACAGCGTATTCCAGCAGCAGACCTGGCGGATGTTTTCCGCAGAGGCGTCTATCAAGAATGGATAAACAACCTCTACAACGAAGACCCTAAGCTCGGCAGGTTCAGAAGGGAAAACCATGAGCAGTTAATCGCTGACTTCAAAAAACTAGACCAAGACCTTATTCGATTGACATCCAGCATGGTTATTGAAGCGGCAAACAGCAGAAAACCCCAAGACATACTGGTTCAAGCAGCCGATTCAGAAGCTAACATTCTTCTCAAGGAAGCGGCAAAGAAGAGGCGTTTAATGCCGATTCGCACGTTACTGCAAAAGATTCCTAACCTGCTTGTTAAACTAAAGCCTTGTTTGCTGATGAGTCCCCTGACGGTAAGCCAGTTCCTTCCCCCTGAAAGCAACAAGTTTGACTTAGTCCTGTTCGATGAGGCATCGCAAATTGTCCCTGAAGACGCTATCGGCGCAATTTACCGTGGAAAAACACTGGTTGTTGCAGGCGATAACAAGCAGTTGCCGCCCACATCGTTCTTCCAGAAAAACCTAATCGACGATGTTGACTGGGACGAGTTAAGCGACGAGGACGTTGAAGTCTTCGACAGCATACTGGACGAGTGTTTAGGCATTGGATTGCCAGTTAAAACTTTAAGGTGGCACTACCGCAGCAAACATGAAGAGTTAATTGCGTTCTCAAACCACCGCTTCTACGATGACACACTAATAACTTTCCCAGCAGCAAAAGCTCAACATGACACCCTGGGCGTAAAACTAATCCACGTTCCTGACGGCATCTATGACCGAGGCGGCAAAAGAGACAACCTCAAAGAAGCTGAAAAAGTAGCAGACCTCGTCTTTGAGCACTTCCGCTTATATCCAAAGAAAACCTTAGGCGTTGTAACCTTCAGCATAGCACAAATGGAAGCAGTTGAAGAAGCCATAGACCGCCGATTAAAAGAGCAGCCTGATTTCGAACCGTTCTTTAAGGAAGACCGATTGGAAGGCTTTTTCGTTAAGAACTTAGAAAACGTTCAAGGCGACGAACGCGACGTTATATTCTTCAGCGTTGGCTACGGTTACGACCAGCAGGGACAAATGACAATGAACTTTGGCCCATTAAACAAGCCTGGCGGCGAAAGACGCTTAAACGTTGCAGTCACGCGTGCCCGCGAAAAAGTACTATTGATCACTTCAATTAGGTCTTCTGACATTGACCCTGACACTAAAGCAGTCGGCGTGCAAACTCTACGTTACTATCTTGATTATGCTGAGAGAGGACCTGAAACATTGGAGTCAGCTATGCCAAAAGAAGGCGAGTTCGAGTCAGCTTTAGATGAAGACGTGGCAGCAGAAATAAAAAAGATGGGCTACGAGGTTGTTCCACAAGTGGGCTGCAGCGGTTACAGAATTGACATTGGCATAGTTGACCCAGTTAACCCTGGATCTTTCCTGTTAGGAGTGGAATGCGATGGCGCCACATACAAATCTAGCTGTAGCGCACGAGACAGAGACAGACTGCGAGAGCAAGTGCTAAGGCAGTTAGGCTGGCGGATTTACCGTATTTGGTCTCCAGCTTGGGTTGCAAGGCGCGACTCTGAAATCCGACGGCTAAAAGAAGCTCTTGAACAAGCTCACAAGTTACAGCTTGAAAAAGACGCTCAAAAACCAATTGTTGATGTTAAAGAGAGTTTGGTACCAAAAACTGACGTTCAAAAAATCCAGTTTACAGGCATCGAAAAAATCGGCGTACCCTACAAAATTCACCCGCTCAAAGCAACGTTTAATCCTTACATTAAAGTTGCCACAGCCAACTCCACATACGATTCCCGACAAAAAAACGAGTTTCATTTCCCAGAAAACAGAGAGATCCAAACAAAACTCCTTGTGGAACTTGTGGAAAAGGAAGGCCCAGTTCACTTTGATTATGCAGTTGAACGTTTAGCATCCGCATGGGGAATCAAACAGGTGACACCGCAAATAACTCATGCCGTGAAAGAAGCACTCAGCAACTTGCTAAGAGAACAAAAAGTAGTAATCAAAGGCAGCTTCCTTTGGCCGCCTGAACTCAAAGAAACACCAATCCGCGTTCCAGTCCAAGGCATACCTGAATCCAAACGGAAACCTGAGTATATTCCGCCTGAAGAAGTCGAGTCCGCTATGAAACTGGTTGCTCAGTACGCTTTAGGCATAAGTGAGGATTCATTGATTGCTGAGACTGCAAAGGTATTTGGGATAAATTATTCAGGCGAAGGAGTCAAAGAAATTTTCTCTGAGATATTGAAGCGGTTGGTAAGGGAAAGAAAACTCGTCTGCAAAGACGATGTCGTTACCGCTGCTTAACCTCATTTATTTTCTTTATAAGAACTGGCAAATCAGTTAATGAAGTTATAATGTAGTTTGCGCCATTGTTCATCAACTGCTCCATTGTGGAAAGGCCTGTTGGCAAACCTACTGCGATGGCTTTCAATTCCTTGGCACTTTGCATGTCCACGGTGCTGTCTCCAACTATTACAGTGGCTTTTGGACGTGCGCCTAACGCTTTAAGTGCCAGTTCAAACTGTTCAGTATTCGGTTTAACGTACTTTACTTTGTTTCTGGGAACCACACTCTGGAAGAAATCTTCTATTTTGAAGCGTTGCAGAATGTAATTTGCGGCTTTGTCGCTGCTGGTAGTGCATAAACCCATTTTCAGGTTCATCCGCTTCAGCTCCTTCAGCGTTTCGTTGGCTCCTGGCTGCAAACTTGTGGTTGAGGCAGCTTCCATCTCATATTTCTCTGCGATGGCAAAGGCTTGACTGCGGACTTCCTCAAATGTTCCAGCGGGTTTACCGTTGTTTTTGACGAAAATCTCGGCTTTTTTCAGCATTTCAAAAATGCTTTCGTTAACGTTTAGAAGGGATGCGGGGACACTTGTTCTTATTAGGTAACTTCTGACTTCAGCGCGGAGCGTCTTGTAATCTAGGTTGAAGTTGGCAAGTGTTCCGTCTAAATCAAATATTACCGCTTCTACAGGCACGATTGTTAGCTCCGTTTTCTATTTGTGAAATTGGGGTTAACACTTACTCTAACAGAAATATACTTTGCGGTAAACGTTGCTCTTTGGAACGCTTATTGAGTTATGATAACTTTCAAAGGCTTTTCAGATGGAGTATCAACTGTTTGCAGCGCCTTTTCAAATTCAGCAAGTTTAAACCTGTGTAATAAGCCCTTTCACATCCACAAGTTTTCTAGCGATTAATTCTACAGCTGATGGATACTCAACGGGCGAGATGTAAATCGTGAAAAACAATGCTTCATCTGCATCCGCCAAGTTCAAGTAACCCTCAGACTCGCCTACCAGCGCGACTTTGCCAGCTTTTCTAACCAAATAGGGCGTTTGCTCTACTGTGCGAGTGGTTCCTGCAGCTTCAATCACAAAATCTGAGCCTCTCTTCGTTAGCTTTCTAACTGTCTTAACTGCATCTTCTTTCTGCGCGTTAATAACCGAATCAGCACCGTACTTCTGGCTAAGCTCAAGCCTGTAATCCTCAAGGTCGACTGCGATAACTCGGCACCCTTTCAGCTGTGCTATCTGAGTCATGAGTAACCCGATGGGTCCTTGCCCAATTACGGTTACCCAATCGCCAAAGTTAGGCTTCAAGTAATCCAACACGCGAAGCGCCAAAGCAACTGGTTCCACTATCGCCGCTTCCTCATCACTGACGTTTGAAGGTATGGGAATTAGGCTTCTAGGCAGCATAGCTTTGGATTCTGCGAAGAAACCGTCCCGTGTAAGCCCATAAAATTTGCCTCTTGTGCAGTAGGTTGGTAATCCCCTCAGGCAATAGTAGCAGTGACCGCAATTCACCACGGGCACCATAACAACTCGTTCACCCGTGTCTTCTCGGACTCCCCAAGCGTCATGACCGATGATTCTGCCTTTCTTCATTTTCCACCCGCCTCGGTAAAAGTGCATGTCAGTCCCGCAGATGCTTCCCGCCTTAAATTTCACAAGCACCTTTCTGCCTGAAACTTCAGGTTCTGGAACCTCTTCAATTTTGATATTGCGTGGTCCTCGGTAAACAGCAGCTTTCAAAAAAGAGTCAACCTCTGATAATTCAAGCAGCAAAGGGCGAGGTATTAAGTTTGTTGTCTGTTTTGTAAGCGCATTTGCGGTAGACTAATAACCTTAACGGCGTATTCATGGGTGATGCCTATGAATTTGGAAGAGTACACGAAAGAGAAACTTTGGCAGTTGCTTGCTGAGGCGGTTCATGCCTCGGTTATGTACCCGACTCATAAGGCTTACACTCGCGATAGCATATTGCCCCAAAAAGCCGACGTAACAGCAAACGAGCTTGCAGAAAGGCTGGGCATGCCGCTCGGTGAAGCATTGGTAATTCTCTGCGAACTGGCTGAAGAAAGGAAATACCCTGCTTAGATGCTTGTACCCTGTTAAGGCTCATTTTTTTGTTAACGGGTATGTTGTTAACACGCTTAGTTACCGATATGCTTATATATACATAACGTTCCCCTAAGAATCAGTGAAAAAAATGAAAACAGTAACAAAAATAGTAACAGTTGTTTTAATAGTTATAATTTTAGCTGGAATCGGCGCCTACGCTGCTTACACATACATGCAAAACACACAGAACACTCAGCCGAGCTCAACACCGACGCCATCGGCATCACCATCTCCTATTCCAACTGCATCACCATCTCCAAGTCCATCGCCAACTTCCTCTACGTCTCCTTCTCCGACTACTGCTAATCCTACGCCATCTCCCCTGCCTCGTCCCTCAACATTGACAGTTGCAACAACCACAAGCCTTCATGACACAGGACTTGAGGACCAGGGAATAGGAAACTTAAGAACTGCCTTTATGGCTAAGTATCCTTGGATAACCTTGAACTATGTTGCATTAGGAACTGGCGCTGCAATACAAGCAGCGCAGAGAGGTGATGCGGACATGATTCTTGTTCATTCCCCATCACAGGAAGTCTCTTTCTTATCAGGCGGATATGGAGTAGACCGCAAAATCATAGCATATAACTTCTTTGTTATCGTTGGACCTGCAAACGACCCTGCAGGCATCAGTGGTTTGACTAACGTAAGCCAAGCCTTGATACAGATCTACAACGCGGCACAAACCAATAGTCAAATACAATGGTTCACTAGGAACGATGGCTCAGGCACGGCCACCGCAGAGAGTAATCTATGGAAAGCTGCAGGATATAACTACACTCTACTACTTCAGCAAACATCATGGTTCCACGCCTCAGGACAAGGAATGGGACAAACCTTGTTAATAGCTAACAACGGGATCGGCGGAGGCGCTGCTGGATATATCTTATCAGATATGGGCACCTACCTTGCCTACTATACCCCTGGTAACATACAATTGAAAATACAGATTCAAGCCCAAAAAGCCTTACTAAACGTTTACAGTGCAATAATTGACAACCCACAAAGCGCCGCTCTGACCGGCATAAACTTTAACGCTGCAATGACATTCGTAAACTTTCTAGTTTCCGACGAAGGTCAACAATTAATAGGAAACTATGGAGTTACAAGCTATAATCAATCGCTGTTCACGCCCTTTGTACCCCTAGCCAGTGGCACTGTTTCCAACGACACATTGCTAGGCTGGATAAAAAGCTACGCTTATATGAATTCAACCCCTGCCATCAGTGCTAGTGGAACTGAATGCCCCTCGCAGTATCGATACAACGCAGGCGATCTATACTCGCCATCGTACGATGCACTAGCAAACATGAACCTTAGCGCTTCAATAAGCCTTCCAAACTATTACTCTACAGATAGCCAACAACTTACGCTTGCACAACCATCAACCTACAGTCAAGGCAATGTTAAATTAAACAAGGAATAGTATGGAAAAGCTCAAATAAAATTCCCCTTATTTTCTTTTGTGATATGCATGGCTGATATTATCGTTCAAGCCTTTCAGCAAGCAATCAACCTAATCACAAGCGGCAATCCTGAAATTTACGCAACAGTTTACAGAACAATCTACGTTGCAGGCTTGGGGACGTTGTTGGCGTGCGTGTGGAGTATTCCAATAGCTGTAGTTTTAGGCTTGTACAATTTTAGGGGAAAATGGGTTATCAAAGGCTTCTTTAACGCGTTAATAGGCATACCAACCGTTGCCTTAGGACTGCTTTTGTATTTGCTTTTATCTAGACAAGGCGAATTCGGGTCATTCCATCTGCTGTATACTCTTAATGGCATAGCCATCGGCCAAGCCATATTGGTCACCCCGATTATAGTCAGTTTTACATCAAGCGCTCTGGGTACTGCAGATACTCAACTTAGAGACTTAGCCAAAACCCTTGGTGCATCAGGCTTTAGAACTAATCTCACCCTCATTCGCGAGACAATTTGGTCCATGGTGCTTTCTGTAACGGCAGGTTTTAACAGAGGCTTTGGGGAGCTTGGCATAGCAACCATCGTAGGCGGAAATTTGCTGGGAGAAACAAGAGTTTTAACCACCTCTATCGCTCTTGAAATAAACTTCGGAAGCTTTGACATCGCTATGGCATACGCTATAATCCTTATGGCAATAGTAATCGCTTTAGCATTAACCATTAGCCTAATAGAGCGCGTAAGGCAAGAAGACGGGTTATGGAACAAAATGTCGTTCTGGAGAGGTTTAGGCGGGAGTTAAAACCGTGAGCGTTCAGCTAAAACTAGTAGATATCAAAAAGAATTACCTTTCTGTTAAAGCGTTAAATTCAGTATCGCTAGAAATGCAAGGCGGCAAAATAATTGTTCTTTTAGGCGTTAACGGTGCAGGCAAAACAACACTCATGCGCATTATGGCTGGCTTAGAAAACCCTGACAGCGGACAACTACTCTTTAACAACCAAAACATCGATTGTAAAGCCTTACGTCAAGTGTCAACGTTAGTTTTTCAGAAATCGGCAATGTTCAGCACCAACGTCTACGACAACTTAGCATACGGGCTCAGGATTAGGAAAGCCCCAAAAGCGGAGATCAAAAAGAAAGTCGCTGAGGCTCTACAAGCAGTGAGGCTTTCAGGGTTTGAAAAGCGAAGAGCAAAAAAAACTTCAGGTGGAGAGCAGCAGAGAATCGCTTTAGCCAGAGCATTCTTGCTTGATTCGCAGGTTTTGCTTTTGGATGAGCCGACAGCGAATTTGGATCCGAACAGCGCAAGTATTATTGAAAAGGCAATGGTGAGTAGAAAGAGTGCTCAGCGCATTATAGTGATGGCTACTCATAACCTTAGTCAAGCGAGAAGAATGGCAGATGAAATAGTTCACATCTACAACGGCGAGATAGTAGAAGTCGCTACACCTGAGGATTTCTTTGAGAATCCGAAAAGTGAAATATCACGCAAATTCGTTAACGGAGAACTGGAGTTTTAATTGCTTAATTTAAACCGTTGATTAGCTTTATATGGTCTTTGCGACATAACCATATCCTAGAATGCTTACCAACAAAAAACATAAGCTCTCATGCAAAGTCTGGATAGAATACAAAGGCAAACCAGTAATAGGCAAAGGCGGAGCCGAAATTCTGGAAGCCATCGGCAAGGAAAATTCGATTTCTAAAGCTGCAGAAACCTTAGGAATGTCTTATCGTTACGTTTGGAATTACCTGCAGGATATTCATAAAACGCTGGAGCAGCCGATAGTTGAAACTTACAAGGGCGGGAAATTTGGAGGAGGAGGCGCAAGGTTAACTGATTTAGGCAGAAGTTTGCTTGGTGAGTATAAGCAAGTTGAGAGCTACTTAAGCAAGGTCTTATCGGATTCAGGTAGTTTGGAGGTGAAAGGTTTGAAGTTAAGTGCAAGGAACCGTTTTAAAGGAAAAGTAGTAGCTGTCGAGAAAGGCGTTATTACAGCCAAAGTTAAGGTTGAAGTAAAAATGCCTGTAACTGTGACGGCAGTAATAACTAAGGAAGCAGTTGAAGATTTAGATATTAAAGTTGGCGATGAAGTGGAAGCAATCGTGAAGTCGACGGAAATCATAATTGCAAAATAATTTTTTTCTGTATTCAGGCTTGTTTTAAAAGCTTAATATTCAAAGGAGGGTGCCCTCATTTTGCTGCTCAAATTCTCAAGCAAGCAAAATACACCTATCTCCCCTATTCTCTTTTTAGACGTAGTTTCACCAGCAAAAAAGTACCCTGCTCTACAGTACAGGCTGTGCGCTGTGAACTCTTGAAGTTGCAAGAATTAGGATATGCAGGTTTTATTCTACTACGTACCTGTAAGTGATGTGTTCGCCTGCGGTTGAGCTTTTCCTTGTGATTTTCAGTACGTCGCCTGGTTTTGCGCCGATGGCTTTCACTGCTGGGTCGCCTGATTTTATCTGTGGTATCTGGTAGGGCTTAACTTTGTATTGGGCGAGAAGCTGGGTCTTTTCTTTTTCGCTTAGGATTTCGTGGAATGGTACTAGTGCGTGCTCGAAAATGTCGAAAACTGGGAAAGACTTGGGTAGTAGTTCGACTTTTTTCTTTTTGGCGCCTAGTTTGACGGCGTGGGTGTAGCGTCCTTCGGTGACTACGATGGTTCTGTCGATGTCTTTTTCTTTCATTACTTTGTATAGCGTGTTCATGGCTGCGATGCCGACGGTTGCTTCGCCTAAGATGCACCAGACGAGTGCTTTTTCTTTGTCTTGCGGGATGTCGATGATGTAGCCGATTGCGCCTTCATATTTTTCTTTTTCGAGTAGTTTGTATTTTCTTAGTTTGATTAAGACTTCTGCTTTGCGTTCTTCGATTGTTTCTATTTTAGCGCTCAACCATAACCCCTCAACAATAGGAATACGCGAAACCATAACAAACATTTACCCTTAAACTTTTCCCTTAAAAATGACCTTGCCTTCAAACAAAATTGCGCACGCAAATAAGAACTTAGGCTTTTACGAGTTTATAGCCTATTTTTGTTCCCATTCCATAACTGTAGGCTAAGTTGATTATCATTATTCCCATTGCTTCAAGATAACGCGCTGCTTTTAATGGCCCACAATCCACGGGATCAAAACCAATGTCGCGTGTTAACTGGGCTGCAGTTTGTTTAGCTTTCAAATCGTCGCCAGCGATGAAAGCTGTTAATTGTTCGTTGCTGACTTTGCCTGTGCTTTGGTTTTGCGCGAACACTGTGTTGAACGCTTTAACTACGTGGGCTTGCGGAAGTTTTTTCTGGGTTTCTTCTGCTGACGATGTGGTGCAGCTTATTCCTAACTCCATATTTGGTCCTATAGCGTTGATTACGTCGATTACTGTTTTTCCGTTCGCAAAAGGTCTTATGGCTTCTATGGCATCGTTTGCACTGTTGTGCGGTACTGCAAGAATAATTACTTCTCCCCATTTTGCTGCATCAGCAACTGGTTCTGCTGGGTCTCGGTGACCAAACTTTACTTCATGCCTGCTGCTTAAGCCACTGCACAATGCGCTGCCAACGTTGCCTTTTCCTATAATAGCAATTTTCATAGTTTTAACCTCAATTATTAGCATTGTTTGAGGTTATTAGAAGTTGTGACTGCATAATGCCTACAACAAACGCTTCTATAAGAAACAAAGGGGTCAATGCTGATACTCTGTTGTCCGAAATATTATAGTGTGCTAAAGCCTTTAAGGAGTTTATAACATAAAAGAACGGTGAATGGTGAGACAGTGGACAAGACAGATGTAATATTATGCCAGCTTTTACTTGCGAATTCTCGGCTTTCTTACCGTGAACTGGCGGAAAAACTGAACTTGTCTGTGACCGCCGTTCATAACCGCATTCAATCCTTAATCGAAATGGGCATAATACGTAAATTTAATGCTAAACTAAGCTTAATCGCTAAAAACGGCATTCACATATTAATCTTTGGAACGTCGAAAACTAATTCAATTCGTGACTTAAACCCGAAACTGGAGAAGCACGGCTCCATATACTGGTTGGCTCTGGGCGGCGGAAATGTCTTGTACATAGGCGCTTACTTGAAAAACATAGCTGAGTTGGAGCCGCTGGTTCGTTTCATTAGAGAGGCAGCTGAGGTGCCTGAACCAACCGTTGGCATAACGGTTTCGCCTATTCCGTCGTGGATTTTAAAGGGTATTGATTCTGAGACTAAGCTCTGTGAGCTTGACTACAAAATTATTCGTTCCTTGAAAGATGATTCACGTAAAGCCACTTCAGTTGTCGCTGAAGAATTAGGTGTCTCAGCCAAAACGGTTCGTCGCAGGCTCACAAGAATGATAAACAACTATTTGATACAATTATCTATAGACTGGTATCCTGATGCTTCAAATGATATAATCAGCGTATTTCATGTTCAACTAAAACCTGACGCTGACCCTAACACACCTAACATAATTTGGCAAAAACATTATCCGAACGCACTCTTTTATTGGGGTTTTAGCAACATACCAAACTCCTACCTATTTTTCACTTGGACCCCAACAGCAAAAGAACTGCGAGATACTCGAGAAAGCTTAGAGCGGGAACCAGCAGTACAAGCAGTAGCCCCAAACATCATCTACACAGGATACGTATTCAACACATGGCTAGACAATATTCCATAGCCAAGGAATGTCCTGTTTTTTAACCAATCATAGTTGAAAAGCGACTTTCCAGTACTGTCAAATGCATTTTCTTTCAGCAATAGGTAAACAAGAACCTAAATTCTAAAAAACGTACTAAGAGCCATAGAAAAAGGAGACATTAACATGACCGAATCAGCAATAACAATACAAAATCTAACCAAAAAATTTGAAGACAAAACAGCAGTAGAAAACCTCAGCCTACAAGTCAACAAAGGAGAACTCTTCGGATTACTAGGACCAAACGGAGCAGGAAAAACAACCACAATAAACATCCTCTGCGGACTCGTAAAACCAACAAGCGGCACAGCCAAAGTCTACGGTTACGACGCACAAAAAGAAACACCGAAAGTCAAAGAACTAATCGGCGTGTGCACTCAAGAAACAGCCATTTATCCGTACCTGACTGGCGCAGAGAACCTTGAACTCTTCGGAAACCTCTACAACATGAACGGAAAAATGCTCAAAGAAAGAAGCGATATGCTGCTGACGAAAATGGGGCTAAAAGAAGACGCAAAAAGAAGAGCAACGAAATACAGCGGAGGAATGAAACGTCGACTAAGCCTAACTCTCGCATTAATCCATGACCCCCAAGTCGCTTTTCTAGATGAACCAACAGTTGCCATGGACCCGCAATCACGCCATGCTGTCTGGGACTTCGTAAAAGAACAAAAAACACAAGGCAAAACCATCATCCTAACCACGCATTACATGGAAGAAGCCGAGGAATTATGCGACCGAGTAGGCATAATTGACCATGGAAAACTCATCGCGCTTGGCACGCCAAAAGAACTGATTGCTAAAAATCAAGTGAAGAATCTGGAAGAGCTTTTCATCAAACTCACAGGAAGAACCATAAGGGAGGAAGCATAAATGAAACTTCAACGGATATCCGCTTTAACTAAGAAGGAACTTAAGAAAACTATCCGAGAACCTGCAGTGCTTTTCATGATTTTCCTGTTTCCAGTAGTGTTCGTGTTCGCTTTCGGGGCTTCATTCGGCGGAGTTGGCAGCAGCCAAACAGTGACGTATCAAATCGGCGTAGTCAACATGGACCAAGGAAACTCAGTAAACGCCTCGCAGATACTCCTCACAGCATTGTCCAACACAAAGATACTGAACCTTCACATATACGTTGACAACCAGACCGCGCAAAATGACCTGTCGCAAGGCACTGTTCAGGCAGTGATGGCAATTCCGACGGATTTCAGCCAAAGCTTAGCTTCATATCAAACAGCACCTAATGACCCGTCAAAATGGACAAACGCCACCGTCTCATTGTATTTAGATAAAGGCTCTTTAGTCGCCACCCAAGCCATACCGCCAATCATCCAGCAAGCTTTGACAGCCATCACGGGTCAGAGTCAGCAAGCACCCCAAAGCCCATTCCACGTAGAAACCGCGTCTCTGGTTGAGGTGAAGACTACGTCGGCACTTGACTTCATTGCCCCAGGCATGTTCACGTTCGCTTCCATATTCCTCATAATGATGGTTGCCCAATCATTCACCCAAGACCGAGAGAACGGCATGATGAAACGCATCCGCATCTCACCCACAACACCAACCGAGTTCATGACAAGCCAAGTGGTCTCCTACATGGGCATAGCGCTGATCCAAGCGGCTCTGGTTTTCATCATGACATACGCTTTAGGTTTCAGACCAAACGTTGGCATACCCGCTTACGCTTTCGCCTTCATACTAGTGCTGATATTCTCACTATCCAACGTGGGATTCGGCTTAATCACAGCTTCAATCGCAAAATCCGCAGGTGCAGCAACAGGCTTAAGCTTCCTCTTCTTGCTTCCGCAATTGTTCCTTGGCACATTCGTCGGCGCATCGCTTTCTTCAGGTGCTCAAGTTGCAGGCAAATTCGTACCCAGCTACTACGTTACAGACGCTTTAACTTCGCTTTTCCTCAGAGGCGCAGCCCTCACAAGCCCAACCATACTCTTGGATTTGGCGGTAGTATCTGTGTCTTGCGTAGCCATCTTAGCAGTAGGCATAGTGCTGTATGCAAAATACTACAAAATCTAAGCAACATAGGCAAGATACGCTTCAGCACTCTTCCTTTTTTTTACGATTCATGAGCCATATCGGGTTGAAAATTCTATCAAGCAGAGCCAAAAATTAATAATTTCATATTACCTATTATTATGAACATTCTTCGTAGTGAAACTCTATATGGTTAAAAGTTTAAGACCAGAATTCATAAACGAAATAGAGGAAACTCGCAAGCATGGCAAATTTATAAAAGTAAAAGACTTCGCTAAAGAATTCGACTTAAAGTGATTGCTTGTATGGCTTTCAAATAGTTTTTTAAAGCATTCAAAAATTACCAAAAAGACATCACTTTAAATTTTCTCATGCGATTGCAAAACCCTAAAATGTTCGGGGCAATAGCTATCTGCAAAAGAACTCAATACGTTAATCAAGGTGAAAAATATGAGTCAAAACCAAATGTTTTGCTATCAATGTGAACAAACAGCCAAAGGTCAAGGCTGCACAGTAGTGGGCGTTTGCGGAAAAACAGCTGACGTGGCAGCGCTTCAAGACTTGCTTGTCTACATGCTTAGAGGACTTAGCCAACTATCGACTGAAGCTAGAAAAGCTGGAATAAAAGACGAAAAAACTGACATGTTCACTTGCGAAGCATTATTTGCTACTTTGACAAATGTGAACTTTGACCCAGAATCAATAGCTGCTTACATAAGGAAAACGGCACACCTGCAAGAACAATTACGCGCAAGGCTGCAGGCAAAGAAAGGCACAGTTAACACGACATTCAATTTACAGTTGGAGAACACGACAGCAGGCTTAGTTGTACAGGGAAAACGTTACGGAATAAACTCTGACTCAACAATTGATCCAGACCTCCATTCGCTTCAGTGGCTGTTAACTTACGGGTTAAAAGGAGTAGCCGCCTACGCGTACCATGCCGGTCTTCTTGGAAAAAAGGATGACAAAGTGTTCGATTTTATCTATGAAGGACTCGCGTCTCCACTTGACAAGTCACTTGGCGTTAACGAGTTTGTAGGTTTAGTTTTTAAATGCGGCGAAATCAACATACGCGCAATGGAACTGCTCGATGCAGGAAACACTGAAACCTACGGTCATCCAGTGCCAACGAAAGTGCCTCTTGGCCACAAAAAAGGCAAAGCCATACTCGTTTCAGGCCATGACCTCATAAATTTGGAAGAGATTCTAAAGCAAAGCGAAGGCAAAGGCATCATCGTTTACACTCACGGCGAAATGCTTCCAACACACGGCTATCCAAAACTGAAGAAGTATCCGCATTTTTACGGTCACTATGGAACAGCATGGTTTAACCAGCAAAAAGAGTTCGCCGCTTTTCCAGGCGCAATCCTAATGACGACAAACTGCATTCAAAAACCAGTAGAAAGCTACAAGGGCAACATTTTCACTTCAGGACCAGTCGGGTACCCAGGCGTGCCGCACATAAGCAGCAAAGACTTCTCGCAGGTAATACAGAGAGCCTTGGAACTGCCCGGTTTCCCAGAAGACAAGGAAAGCAAATACGTGTTGGTTGGCTTTGGCAGAAACGCCGTGCTAAGCGTAGCTGATAAAGTCATAGAGTCGGTGAAGAACGGGCACATAAAGCGCTTCATACTGGTCGGCGGATGTGACGGAGCTAAATCAGGAAGAAGCTACTATGCAGAACTGGTTGAGAAAGCCCCCAAGGACACAATTATATTGACTTTGGCTTGCGGCAAATTCCGCTTCTTCGACAAAGAGCTGGGCACAATCGACGAAATCCCACGCTTACTGGACATTGGACAGTGTAATGATGCTTACTCAGCTGTTAAAATAGCTCAAGCATTAGCAGACGCCTTCAACGTGCAGGTTAACGATTTGCCACTCTCACTGGTGCTGTCGTGGTATGAGCAAAAAGCAGTTGCCATATTGCTATCGTTGCTGTACTTGGGCATAAGAGACATCCGTATTGGACCGAGCCTTCCAGCGTTCATAACGCCGAATATCCTTAAGGTGCTGGTTGAAAAATTCAACATAATGCCAATCAAAACAGTTGACGAAGACTTGAAAGCAATAATGAAATAAGCTCTTCCTCCCCCCTTTTGGCGGATGACTGCTTTTTTGTAATGATATTTCTAAGCTTGGAATACTATTTTATAAATAGGTTGAAGGATTGGATGATTTAGCGTTAAAATTTTACTTGCCCTGTTTTTTATAGGGTAAGTAATTGGTGTCTAACGTCAATTTGCAGTAATTCGTTCCTGAGTAAATAGTATACTACCAAAAACTTAGATCACTTTTTATGTCCCAGCAAAAATGCTTTATTTACGTAGCCTGCCTATGAGGAAAGCGAGGAGAGACGAGCGGTTTGCCCAATCCACTGTTAACCAAGAAAAGCAAAGCCGTCTTTTTCACCATATTGGCAGGCGTCCTATGGGGCACTTCCTTTCCAATCATCAAAATTGGATTAATGTATACTGACCCGTTTGCATTTGTCTTCTGGCGATTTTTGGTAGCCTCAGTCATATTGCTATTTACCATGCTGCTTCTCAAAAAACTCGAGTTCAAAATAACAGACAAAAAACTGCTCGTCTTTTTGGGAATCGCAAATGCCGTAGGCTACCTGCTCCAGTACGTCGGCATGAATTATACTACTGCAGCGAAGGCTGCGCTTTTCATAAACCTAAGCGCCATGTGGGTTGCCCTTTTAAGCCCCAAACTGCTGGGTGAAAGCTTTTCCCGGAAGAAAATTGTAGGCGTGCTGTTCGGATTGGTGGGCATTGTCTTTGTCAGCACTAACATGGATTTTTCAACTTTCGGCGAAGGGCAGTTTGTTGGGGACGTTATGCTTATCTGTTCAGGCGTCGCTTGGGCGCTATTCATGGTTTATAATAAGAAGTTAATTATGAATTCAACTTCGGCAACGTTCCAGTCTATGACTTGGGTTCTCCTTTTAACGCTGCTTTCAATTGCTCCTTTCACGGTTTTGTCTGGACCTCGGTTCTTTGCTTTAACAGGGCAAGCGTGGTTGGCGATTTTTTACACGGCAATTGTTTGTTGGGTTCTGCCATACTACCTCTGGCTGGAAGGGCTTAAGCATCTTTCTGTATCCACTTCTACAGTTCTTCTTTTATCTGAAATAGTGGTTGCCGTCATTCTATCCATCGTGGTGTTGAAAGAGCCTGTTACCGTGTTCTCCAGCATAGGAGCCTTCTTCATAGTAATCGCAATAGCGCTCGTCTCGGTGAATTTAAAATAGCTTCACTTTTGAAACCTGCTCAAAAATTTCATTTTTTGGAGCATGGCTTAAGCTTAAATATATAAAGCATCGAAATATGAGGGCTAGGAGAAACAAAAACATGGCAAAAATGATTACCATAGGTCTAGTTGTAATAATGCTCATTGTAGGCTTCGCTGTCGGTCTCGTCTCTAGCCCGTTTCTTGTAGCGCAAAACTCGTCAACAGCAGACACTGTATGGAACAATATTGAAAAAACAGGAGTAATCACAGTCGGCACAGACCCAAGTTGGCCACCCTACGAACAACTTGACAATAGCACTAATAAGATCGTAGGATTCGAAGTTGACTTGACGAACGCCGTTGCCGCTCAACTTAATTTGACTGTTGATTGGCAAAGCGTAAGTTTCGATAACATCATAACGTCAGTCCAACAGAACAAACTTGACATGGGAGTTAGCGGTTTCTCAGTGACACCAGATAGACTTGCACAAGTTTCATTTACAATGCCTCATAGCACAACAAGAGCTCAAGTTATCATGCTCCAAAGTAAAATCGACTCGCTAGCAATAACCAACATAACCTCACTGCACGACCTGAAAAATCTGGGCTTAACTGTTGGAACGCAAGATGGAACAACTGAGCAACAGGAACTCCAAGCTGCAGGAGTATCGATAAGGTCATGGAATGACTTCGCCTCAGCGATCCAAGACATGGCAAGCGCCAACCCAAGCGTGCAGGCAGTTTATGCTGAAACACCTATAACAACAGCGTGGATTGCTCAATATCAGACTCAGGGAACAAATATCGGCATTGTCTATGACCATGCATACTATCCATGTGCATTTGTAGTTAACAAAAACGCCAACACCTTCCTTGACAAGTTCAACGGTGCCATGGCACAAGTCATTCAATCTGGACAACTAGATCAGCTCAGAGCAAAATGGCATGCTTAAACAAACGTGATCCCTATTGGATGCATGGCAAGAGCTAATCTTCCTGTTGGAAGGAGTACCCCTTACTCTTTCCATTTCTATCATTTCTTTCTTAGCCGGCATAGCAATCGGTTTGCCACTTGCATTCATAAGAGCGTACGAAAACGAAGTTAGTTTTGTTGTGGACGCTTATGAGAAAATCTTCAGAGGCATACCTGAAATCGTTCTGATGCTACTCTTTTTCTTTGGATTAGGCCTATATTTTCCCTTTCCGTTCGGTAACGCCTTCTTTGTCGCCGCGTTTGTTCTTGGTTTAAGAAGTGGAGCTAATCAATCACAGATTTTCAGAGGGGCAATTCGAGGTGTTGGAGACGAGCAGATGATTGCCGCCCAATCTATTGGTTGTTCTAAGTGGCAAGCAATATGGCATGTTATGGTTCCTCAAGTTTTGACTTTCTCAACTCCAGGCTTAGGAAGCGAATATGCGCTCTTAATCAAGGACTCTTCGTATGTCTGGGTTATCGGCGGCTTAGCCGAGATCATGACTCGATCTATTTGGCTCAAAAACGTTCCACCATATGACGTTGTAACGCCATTTGTGTTTGCAGCCCTTTTGTATATTGCACTTACCTTCCCAATTGCCTTATGGCTTGATCGATGGGGCAACAAAAGAAAGAAAAAAATAGGATTGTAAAAAAATGACCGACCTCGTAATGGAAGCTAGAAATGTCTACAAAAACTACGGAAAACTTGAAGCAGTAAGAAATGTCTCCATGCAAATCAGAAAGGGCGACATAAAACTGATCTTTGGACCCAGTGGTTCAGGAAAGAGTACGTTTCTGCGGTGCATGGCAATGCTAACCCTGCCAGATAAGGGCGAAATCTACCTTGGCGAACAATGCCTCACTAAACCTGGCGTAGACCTAAATAAAGCGCGGGCGAGAATCGGCTTTGTTTTCCAGCATATTTACCTTTTCAGGCATCTTACCGCCTTGGGAAATGTAGAGTTGGCACTTAGGCAAGTGCTTAAACTGCCCAAAGAAGAAGCCCGAGCACGAGCATTAGCTGCACTAAAGGAAGTGAAAGTAACTGAATGCATGAATAAGTATCCTAACCAAATGTCTGGGGGGCAACAGCAAAGAATAGGCATAGCCCGCGCTATCGCCCGCAACCCCGATATAATATTGCTAGATGAACCGACGTCAGCTTTAGACCCTGAACTTACCGGAGAAGTCATCGATACTCTGCGTGACCTTGCCAAAGAAGGAACAACTATGCTTATCGTTAGTCACGAAATGCCGTTTGCCCGTGAAGTCGCGGAGGAGATGATTTTCTACGATGAAGGGTCTATCGTGGAAACTGGAACGCCCGCACACTTCTTTAACAGTCCTCACAGCGAGCGAGCTAAAAAATTCATGACCAGAATAATAAACAGAACCACAAGGGAATAGAGTAATGTTTGAATTCGTCAGCCAATTCGCTCCTTGGATCCTTCAAGGGCTTCTCTTGACAGTGGAGATTACACTGTTCGGCGTCTTTTTGGGATTAGGCATAGGGACATTGCTGGCGATTGGAGACATCTATGGGAACAAAGTTGCCAAGGGAGTTATTGCGGTTTATGTGGAGTTTTTTAGGGGAAGCCCAATATTCGTTCAACTATTTTTAGCCCAATACACTGTGCCTACTATAACGCACATCCCTATAGACCCTTATCTTACGGCTTTTTTGGTTTTTGGGTTAAACAGCGCCGGCTACCAGAAAGGATACGTGAAAGGCGCCATTGAAACCATATTTGAAGATCAAATGGATGCTGGTCTGTCGACGGGAATGTCAAGAGCCCAAACTCTCAGGCACGTCATTCTTCCTCAGGCTTTTAGGATAGTTATTCCCTCATGGACCAATGAATTCTGTTCTCTTACAAAAAGTACAGCTGCATTGGCATACGTGGGATTATTTGACTTGGTCAGTGCAGGTAAATCAATCGCCCATATAACATATGTTGTGCTTCCTGTTTGGCTGGTCATCGGGGCAATATATTT
>Ga0208819_1000347_pt1 | contig 38557 bp, 35 predicted proteins | sample June2015DPH_11_1_3_FD_184707 | JGI IMG/M metagenome (GOLD analysis project Ga0208819, IMG submission 184707) | Peatland microbial communities from SPRUCE experiment site at the Marcell Experimental Forest, Minnesota, USA - June2015DPH_11_150... | ecosystem: Environmental > Terrestrial > Soil >...
TTGGACCATATAGTTATCCCGTATTTCGGTAGAATAGCTGGTTTCTATTACGGTTGGACACGCGGTGAACAGTTAAAACAAGCCTTCTGGACGCTAAGTATGTCTCAGCCAACAACAGTTAAGAATAAGCAAAAGTTAAGTTGATTCAGCAGTTTCATCTGCTGTCTCCTGTTTTTCCTCTGTTTCCATCGGCTCTTCTGGAGCTGGTTGCTGCTGAGGTTTGAGGATTTTTCTCGCATGAGTAATATAACCAGTGTGTCCGGTCATCAGTGTTTGAGGTCTGGTTTTTCCTCGTTCGACTTGCATTGCTCGCATCAGACACTCGACTGTTTCTATGAATACGAAACTGTTTTCTTTTAGTGCTTCTGTTGTTTTTACGACTTGGTCGATGGTTGGGCTGAACGAGACTATTATTCCAGAAGGCTTTAGCGCTTCGTAAGCGTGTGGGACCACGAGCCATGGAGTTGCCAAATCCAAAATTACCGCGTCTACATCTCTCTCTTCAATTCCTAAGGTGACATCTCCGCTTTTCATTTCAACGTAATCTACGAGTTTTGAACGTTGCAGATTTTTGGCTGCGTTTTTTTGGAATTCGCTACGCAACTCGTAAGTGTAAACTTTGCCTGTTGGTCCAACGTAGTGCGCGAGTGCAGTGGTTAATGCGCCTGTTCCAGTGCCTGATTCTACAACTCTGCTTCTAGGTCCAATTCCGCTGAACATAACAATTAATGCCGCGTCTTTGGGGTAGGTGATTTGCGTGTTGCGTGAAGACTTCATAATGTAGTCTGTTAAGGCAGGTTTTAGGGCGGTGAAGGTTATGCCAAGGCTGCTTTTGACGGGTTCACCGTATTCTTTGCCGATTAACTCATCAAGCTTCAAGTAGCCTTTGTGTGTGTGGAAGGTTTTTCCTGCTTCAATTTTTATCATGTAGGTTCTGCGTGCGTCTAGGTAAATTAGCACGTAGTCGCCTTCGCTTATTTTTTGGTTAGCCAACTGTTCTTCCTCTTGGGAAGTGAAAATGCAGGTTGTATCATTTAAGCTTTGAACTCTATCTGCTCGGAGCATATGTCTATAAAAAAACAAAAAGAAGGGGTGATTTTCAAGAATTAACCGAGTTGCTTGCCACAGGTCGGGCAGAACTTAACATTATCCGGTACTACCCGCCCGCATTGAGGGCAAAATCTATTGACGGTTTGCTGCGGGTATACTGGAGAGGGTTGCTGAGAATATGTTTGATTCGGGTAACCTTGTTGTGTAATAATTTTTGGTCTTGTAAAATAGTAGAGAATGGCTGCAGGCCAGCAGAAAATTATTAAAATTATCAACACTGCAAGATCATACTGTCTTGTTTCAACTTGTGTCAAATTTATTCCCCAGTTTTATGTAATATCTGAGGCTACTAATATAATTTAAGCTTTTGCAAACTTTAATTTTTAATAAATTGCAATCAACATATAAGTTAGCTCCTAAAAGCACCAGTATGAAACTTTTTTTCAATCAGTCGAGGAATTGGATTTGTTTTGGATTTGATTTAGCTCTTCAATATAAGAGTCTAGACATTTCGTTTTAGCTGCTATAAGGTAAATCGAAAAAGCATACGCAAAAACTATAACCAGCCCAACTAAAAACATGAAGAGAAAGCCTTTAATTATTAACAACAAAAATAGGGCTTCAGATATTCCTAGCAGGAATCCAGAACTAACACGTATCCAGTTATTGCTTTCTCTTAGCTTTGCGCTCTGCGTAAACCAATCAACGGCAGCGACAAGCGGCAAAAAAGAAATAAAAGGAAGATAGAACCCAATTGGGAAACTCAACCCAAAAGTGTTGGCTACAAAAACGCCTATTATCCCTAAACCTGTTCCTGTGCATCTTGAACAAAGGTAAACCCTTTTTCCCTTAAAACTCACGCGAATAGTTCGATGAAGTCTATCTGGGGGATGATGCGATCCAATTAGAAACAGTAAATAGCGCCAATTTTGTTTGCCCATTGTTTTCCAACTACATATATCATCATTGACTTGTACTTCAATTTAATAAGTGATTTTATGCTAATCAAAGTTTATTCAGTTTAGCAGCCAAGCGGCCAGCCACCGGTATCTAAAGAAAGCGAACCGTTATTCTTCTTTTCTTGGTTTTTTTTCGTGTTCTGCAACCATTTGTTTTACTTTCTTTTCCAGTTGCCGCTCATACACGTGCTCAGGTATCGGCGGTGGCAGGGTCTTTTTTTTGTGCAAGTCGGTCGGCGCAACAATGCGTCTTTCGCCTGTTTTAACGGTGGCTTTTTCGCCGTCAACGTTATCCTCAAAATCTTCCAGAGCTTCTACAATCCAGTAGCCTTCACTTTCAGTTAAAACCTTAACTTTGTATAATCCCTTGTAGTAGTAATTTTCGCTCATAACAATTCACAACTAATAATTCTTTTAAAAGTAAATAAACACTCCCACTTCGGCGGCTACAACTGGTATTCTCGGCATTTTTCCACAAGCGACACCTGACTGCCAGCGTTTCCCATAAACTTCTTGAATAATTCAGCGTTTTCCGTGTGGATGGGGAAAATCTGTTTGGCATTTATCTTTCTGAGCGCTGCCTTCAACTGAAGCGGCATCATGTGCCCTGAGACATGTACGTGGTATTGGGGCAAGCCGTAGTGGCTTAGCCAATTAATTAGGCGTTCATAGTCAATTTCCATCTCCTCGTTGAAGGGTTCTGATGCTGACAAGACGTAGCAGCTGCCGGCTGCTGGCTGAATGGAAATGAGCTCTTCAAAATCATAGAAGCTGACCGCTAAAACCACCTTGCATTGCTGCTTCGAAACTTCGAACACGTCGAAAATCTTGTTTTCTCCATCAAAGCGTTCAATCAACTGTTTTTCCCACTTGTCATAGCGCTTCTTCGACTTTCGAAAAATCAATATCCCATCGTCATCCAGCGCTGGAACCTGCAAGTGCTTGTCGTTCCGAAGTGCATCCAGCAAATACGCTTGTTTTAGTGAAACAGCAAGGCACCGATTGTTCTTTTTGGCAATGTGGTAAAAAGAGTTCAATCGGTCAACATCCGAGTAACCAAACTCTGCAAGCAAGATGCCGTCGACTTGTGATGCAATCTTGTCCAGTTTCGCCTCCACTTCCACTTCGTTGGAAACTGTTGCTCCAGTCATGTTGGTGGCTTCAGTCACAATTGCCACAGGCTCAGCCTCCTTGGCTTTTTCCACAAATTCATGGGTCATTTCTGGCTTGGCACCGTGGTCTCGAAAGTCGCCCGTGTAAATTATTGTTCCGTTTGAAGTGTGAATTAGAAAGCCGTAGGCGCCTGGAATTGAATGGTCAACATGGAACGGCTCAACCACTAAGTTGTCTACCTGAATTTTTTTGCCTGTTCTGAAAACGTTAAAGTTGATGTCTGCAACGTTGAATTCTAAGTCCGCGCGTCGAATGTCGCTTAGGGTTCGCAGGATAGTTTGTGTTGTTTCGCCGCAGTACACGGGAATTTCCCGTTTAATAAATGACAGATAAGCCGAATGATCCAAATGCCCGTGGGAAAGGAATACAGCGTTTGTTTCAGGCGGGCTTTGGTCAAACTTGTATACCCCGTTTATCTGCGGCAGAATTCCGAGTTCTTGGAGGCTCTTTTCGTTTTTAGGAGAAAGGAATGGTGGCGAGTAAAACTGTTTTTTAGCGGTAAAAGACATGCCGAAATCAAAGAAAACCCTTGTATCTCGGTCTTGGAGGAGGATTTTGTTTCCGCCTATCTCGTTAACTCCGCCATAGAAGGTTAAGGTTGTCTGATTCTTCACCATGCGCTTTCACTTTGGTGCTTCAGTTTTTCTGCAGACGCTTGAAATAGCAGAAATAATGGTCCACATTGTGAATATGCTAAAAACCCGTGTGTATTTGGGAGACCCAGCCTTTTTGATGACATTGATGTCTCCGCCAGCCTTCAAGTAGCCGTTTATGAACGTTTTTGCAATCGATTCAGCTTTACCATTCCCATAAAGCGGTTGAAGGTAATGCCCTGAATAATACAGGAACACAGCTACATCCCAAGCTTTATCGCCGTCTTGAGTGGCCTGCTCAAAGTCAATCATGTAAATAGAGCCATCCGGTTTAACTAACATATTTTCTGGCTTTGTGTCGCCTAATGCAATATTGTGAGAATGAACCTTTGCAAGTATTTCGCCTGCTTTGCCAAGGTTAGCTAGTTCCTCCTCAAATGTTTCGTGCTCTGTAGCCGCGGCTATGCGTTTGATAGCTTGGCTGAGGTTCTCTCCATCAATGTACTCCATGAAAATTAAACGTTCAGCATTACTTACATGCAAAATCTTCGGCACATTAAATCCTTCACTGAGCAAAAACTCGCTAATGGCACATTCCTTTGCAAGCCTAGCTTGACCTGAAAGAGCAAAGGACTTTGCACCTAAAGACCACAAAGTTAATGGAAACCATTTGAATCCAGACCAGTCTTTAAAGCGTTTAGCTAACACCTTCGTTTCACCGCCTTTCGCGTGAACATTGATCACGTATACGTCGTTCAGCATTCCACCGACTGGTTCAACTTTAATATCTTCTTCACTTTGACCCTTCAAAAGCATTTTTTGAGCAAAACCTTTAATGTCAATTTTATCTGCTAACGAAACCAAACCGGCTGAAGTTGGAACGAAAACGTATTTTTGGGGATCAATAAACAGGTAGCCCGGGTCTGGCTGTTTTCTCCAATTAATCTTTTGCGTTTTTAGAAAGGCTTCGGTATTCTGTGAAACAATATTCATTAGCTGAGGGAAAACCCCAAAGAACGATGTGAATATCGTCCGTGGCGCATTTTTTGACAGGTTAATAATTTTGATTCTTGGGTCTTGGCATCGGGCAATAAACTTCTTTGAAATCATTACGTAACCATTTAAAAAGTTAACTTTTCCCTCCGCTTCAAGCTGCCTCAAAGCTTCATTGTAACTGCCAAGGGATTCAGTCTCATTTAATGTCAGTCCATTCACTAAGTCTGAGAGTTCATAGGCAAGCAAAGGGAAAACTCGGATTCGATTCAAAAGCACCTCGTACATAAAGTACTGCGGCTTAATTTGAATTCGATGAGCAAGCTCTGGAAAACTTGACGCCAAATTCTCAAGCAATTCAAGAATCAAACGCTTCTTCAACGTTACCTCTTTTTCATGCAAGTAATCGTCGCCGTAAAGAGTTGAGTGAGGAAAAACAAGTTTACTTGCAATGGCTTCTCCCAGAAAGCCTCTCTCGATGTCTCGCTCGAAAATCCACTGGTCAACCGCAAAAACAAAAATTGTTTTTTCATTTACTGTTTTTAGGTAACTCATTACTCTAGGTTGAAAATCATGGATTACAAGCATTATTTCTATCAATGTTTTCTCGTTAGCTGTTCTCATTGAATATTTATCAACGTGAGCTATAGCGGTGATATTTGCGGAGCCAGCGACATGTCTACAAAACTCAAGGATTTGATTATTCAATTCGCTGTTTGCGCTGGTGCTAATTTGTTTCAATTGGTCACCCTTTAGCTTGACCAATATAGAATTAGCATGTTGATATATTTAAAACACGTTTGTTAACAAAATGAAAAAGTAACTTTTTAACTGAACACCACAACCCAGCTTAAAGGCTACTTTCTGCCAGAAAGCGCATTAAGTTTTTTGATTTAGCGGATTTCAAATGCTAAGCGGTTAGTTGGGTCGCTTCTTCCTTTCTTGGCTATCATGCTTACTGTCGACTGGGTTGGTGATTCAAGGGTCATTCCTGCGTTTGTTTGGATTGATATTTTTCGGCATATCAGGTTTAGGGATTCTTCGGTGAAGTTCAGCATGCTTTGTCCATTGCTTGTTAGGCTGTAAATTTTTCTTGGCCTTTCGGAGTCCATGTTCCATTCGCTGTTTACAAAGCCTTTCTTTTCAAGCGTACCTAGCAATGGGTAGATGGTGCTTGGGCCGAAGTATACGCCGAAGTTTTTGCGGATTTTGGTTATTATTTGGTATCCGTGCATGGGTTGGGTGCTTAGGAATTGTAGTATTATTAGGTCTAGTAAGCCTTTCATTAGTTTGGTTGAAACTTCTTTTTGTGAGTTTATACTTCTTAACATTTTTTTATTCCTTCTCCATGTGTATTTTTGTTGTACAGTTTTTCTGTTCTACTTGTATACAATATGTCCTCTTTCGGACATATCTTGAGTATGTTATATTAATAAACCCTAATATAAAGCTTCATACATAACCAAAGCATACAAAAACATAACACCGCAATACAACTCAACACAAAATTAACATAAGCTAAATAAATCAAAACATCAACAATTCACAAACAACAAGCCAACAGGAAAAAACCATGTCTGAAATCTACAAAAAAGAAATTGTACAACACATAATCAGAAACCTACTAGACATCCAATTATTACGAATAGTGCAAGTCCAACCAACATGGGGATACAAAATCAAAAAACAAGTAGAAGCAGATTTTAACATAAAACTAAGACATGGCGCACTCTACCCCGCGCTAAATTCTCTAGAACAAAAAGGCTTCCTTGAAAGCAAAAAACAAAAAAAAGACGGACGAGCAAGGAAAGTGTACACTATAACAGAAAATGGCAAAGCCTACCTGCAAACCTACTACAGCATACTGCAGGGCCAACTTGATAGCGAAACATAAAAACCAATTAAGCCCCAAATTCCTCTTTTAACTTTCATTAGCTAATCCTCCAAAATATTGAATTTTGATACATACTTTAACATAGCCAATGAACAAACATGAAAAAGCTTTTATTCTAAGTAAGATGACAAAAAATTAGGGGAAAAAACGAATGACTCTTGATTCAAGCAAAATCTTAGGCTGCATAGGCGCAATACTAATGCTAATAGGCTCATTGGTTACTAGCTATACTTTTGGCATTCTTGACCTTGTTGGTGTAATACTCGTTTTGGTTGCACTGAACGGTTTAGCGAACAATTATAAAGAAAGAGGTATATTCACTAATGCACTTTACAGTCTCGTTGCAGGCATAGTGGGCGTAGTAGGGGCAGTTGCGGCGGCTCTCTACATAGTTTTTGACACGACCATATTAACAAGTTTACTTCAGAAGCTTTATCCGTCTTGGAATGGCAGTTGGTCAACAATTTCGTCACTTTCAGGCTTAACGCCCAACACCTCGAACATAACCGCAAGCGACGCCATGCCTATAATAAGCGCACTATTTTTAGTGTTAGTTGTACTTTGGATTTTCACCATAATTGCAGCTTTCTTCGCTAGACGATCACTGAAAGCTCTTTCTGCAAAAGCGAGTGTAGGTTTATTCTCAACTGCTGCTCTACTGTTATTCATAGGTGCATTTCTAACAATAATTCTCATAGGATTCCTTCTAATCTGGATCGCTGTACTGTTGATTGCGATTGCCTTTTTCCAAATGAAACCGCAGCCAGAACAACCAGTAGCAACAGTGGCTCCTTCACCGTCAACACCGACACCGGTCTAAAAGCCGACAAACATTTCCTTTTTTTTATTTCTATTTTTAAAGCAAAGCGTTTATTTTACGCTGATACCCTTTGTCTTATGGGGGATGATGTCGCCGTCCCAGTCTGATCGGGAAAGATGAAGAATTCGAGATTTAGACAGACCCCAAATAATTTTAAAAATTCAGAAGCCATTAGAAAACAGTTTAACCTAGATTTTATAGTCGCAACTAATCGCAGCGCAATAGTCGCAACTATTGAGCTCGTTTTAGATGGATTGACTATGGAGGAGGCTGTTAAGCTTTTCAGCACGGCGTTCAATCAGATTTGTGCGTTGAAGGAGGTTGATAAGCTCGTGCTTGAGCGTTTTCGCATTGCGTTCCAAGCTAAGAAAGACTATGGGGCGTTGTTGGTTATTATTTGAAAATAGCATTTTGAACAGTAATGCTTTTCGTCGATTCGTAAAGCATGGTTGATACAATGCCAATCGGTTGATCAGCCTGAGCAATGCGTAAATTTGTTTTTTTCGTTAACTATTTCCGCTGATTTCTCTTGTGAGCCCATCCATTGCTTTCGAAAAATGTTATTCTTAGGTACGAAAAATTCACAGTCCCAACCCATGGCTTTTCGCCTTCTAAAATGAGGCAAATTTATTTATCAGATGATTAATTTAAAAAGCTTTCCCATTTTTGCTTGATGAAGCCAAATTTTCCTGAAAATCGTGTTCCTAAAATAAAAAAATACGCATGCGCTTTGGCAAATGCTTGTTTTTTCAAATTTTCATGTTAATATTTTTAGTCGTGATCTTCGGTGAAAACATGTTAAGCGGAGTTGTTGGGTAGAGAAACATGCGAATCTTTCGGGCAAAGAAGTGAATAGAAACAACACCTATAGTGGGCACACCTTACGTTGAGATGATCGCTGTCATGGCAAAGTATAATCCGTTTGCAGAAAAAGCGAGTATGCAAAAAATTGCACAACAGCAAGCGGTAGAAAGCGTTTCCATGGTTTCTCAAGTGCTCTCGGAGTTGGGTTTTAATCTGCATCTCATAGGCAGTGAACGGTACGTTCGGGAAAAACTTGAAAGCTTAAACCCTCTACAAGCGAGCAAGCTCAAAGAGTCATTCATTAAGAACAAGCATCCACGATTCAAAAAAGAAATTGCAGCTAGTCGGCGTCAGCCCTTTGGGAAAACCTCTGTCTATGTTGAATGCATTCAGAATGCAGATGTATCGAAAATTGCGAAGCTGGTTAAGCTCGTTGGAATGCTACTGCAAACAAAGGTTTACTTGTTTTGGAAAAAACCTTAAGTTTGTTTTATGAGGCGAAACAATCGGCAAGGTGATAGGCCGAGCCAACTGCGACATCAACACAGGAAGCATATTCGCGGAAGTGGACCCAAATTTGTCGTCCGCGACATTTTTACATAAGTTTTATAAACAAAATCCAATAAAAGAGAGAGCTATTGAGCGAGAGCAAACCTTACGCTTTCGTTCAAATAAAATAAAAGGAAGAAAAAAACAAAATGAAAACGCTAAAAAACAAGACTATTGCTATTGCGATTGCTATCTTCTTAATGCTTTCAATGTCAGCTTCAACGATGCTAGTACCAAACGCTAGCGCACATACACCTACATGGCAGATTCCAACATACGCCTACGTGCAGGCTGTGCCTAACCCCATAGGTGTCGGCCAGTCAGGACTTATATATATGTGGCTTGACAAGATACCGGATGGAGCACAACTAGGCAATGACATTAGATTCCATAACTACAAGCTCACCATTACTGCGCCTGACGGCACAGTTTCAACGCAGACTTTTGCTACGGTCCAAGATCCGACGTCAAATCAGCACGTTTCCTTCACTCCAACCCAAGTCGGCACATACACCCTTAACTTTACATTCCCAGGATATACATACACTTACACAGGTCTTATTTCAGGCTTCTTCGGTCCTCCCGCGCCAAGTGATTACATAAATGATACTTATTCGCCCAGCTCTGCATCGACAACGCTTACTGTTCAGCAGTCAGCTATAACCACAATCCCAACCATTCCGCTTCCATCGTCGTACTGGACCCGCCCCATATACGGAGAAAACCCTAACTGGTTTACGATTTCGTCAAACTGGCTAGGCACCGAAGCACCAGGATATACTAGTGGTTTTCCTGGCGATGCTGTCGGTCCCCTAACTGGCCACGTGATGTGGACTAAGCCGCTTCAGAGCGGTGGAGTCGTCGGCGGAAACAACTTTGAAATTCAAGGAGCCACTTACTTCGAGGGTTCTGCATACGCTCAAAGATTTGAAAAACCAATAATACTTGACGGAAAACTCTACTACACCGAACCGATATCATTTGGCGGTGTCCCATACCAGGGTGAAACTTACGGCCCAACCAAATGCGTTGATTTACGCACAGGACAGGTCATTTGGTCTCGCACTGATGTACCGCAGCCATCCTTCGGCTTAATATTTGACGTTCAAGAACCCAACCAACACGGAACTTACCCGCCAATACTATTTTGCGCTGTTGGGCAAAGCTTCTTTACGACTGCGTCTGTCTGGCGAGCTTTTGATGCAGACACAGGAGATCCGATGTTCAACGTAACTAACATTCCTTCAGGCGTAACGGCTATGGGTGCAAATGGGGAATACTTGATATATGTCTTGGCAAATGATGGACCAACGACAATGACACCTTTTGGCCCTGTTCCCAGCGGTCCAGCACAGTATTATTTGGCTCAATGGAACTCATCTAACCTGTGGTTCGGTCAATACAATGGCGCATCGACAACACCATCCGTAGTTCCACCTATAACTGACGGAAGCAACCCACATATGTACGACTGGAACGTTTCAATACCATCACTCAACGCCATGGCCTCAACATCTTCCATAGTTGAAGCCTTCACCGACAATATGCTGATTGGCATGAGCGGCTCCTACCCTGGAGCTCCTGGTTTGTTCGGTGGAGGAGGTTGGTCTCCCTACACGTACTTCGGTGTAAACCTCAACGCAACTAAAGGTGCAATCGGTTCGATACTATGGACAAGTACAGTTCAAGCGCCAGCGGGCAACATCACTGTCTCATATGCCGGAGCTGATCCAGCAACCGGTGTCTTCGCTGAAACATACAAGGAAACTATGCAGCGGGTAGGCTTCAGCATGACAACAGGCCAGAAAATTTGGGGTCCAATTGGCGATCAAGTAGCCTTCCAATACTACAGCACTGTTGGATACTACAGCGGTGGAAGAGGAGGATGTGTGCTTGCTTACGGAAAACTCTACAGCGCTGGATTCGGAGGAATAGTCTACTGTTACGATTTGAAGAATGGGAACCTATTGTGGACTTACGGTAATGGTGGCGAAGGTAACAGTACCAGCATGGGCTATGGAGTACGTGGTGACTATCCAACTACCATATACGCGGTTGGCAACGGAGTAGTATACACGATTACTACTGAGCACACTGTCCAAACACCTATTTACAAGGGTGCATTGACACGCGGTATTAACGCTACTGACGGAAAAGAAATCTATACTCTTTCAGATTACTGCGGCTCTTTTGCTACTTCAACAGCTGCTATCGCAGACGGCTTTGCTACTGTCTTCAATGGCTATGACAACCAAATTTACAGTATAGGCAGAGGACCCAGCGAACTAACAGTGGAAGCACCGAAGACATCAAACGAATTAGGCAAATCGCTGGTTATTGACGGTACAGTGATGGACATTTCCGCGGGCACAACTCAGACTCAGCAGGCAGCTGACTTTCCAAATGGAGTTCCAGTTGCATCTAACGCAAGCATGAAGGATTGGATGGGCTATGTTTATCAGCAGAAGCCGCTTCCAACCAACTTTACCGGCGTTCAAGTGACAGTCGACGTTTTAGATTCTAATGGCAACTACCGAAACATTGGGTCTGCAATGACTGATGCAACCGGCATGTACACCTTATCATGGAAACCTGACATAGTTGGCAATTTCACGGTGGTCGCTACTTTCCATGGCACTAACGGTTACTGGCCGTCATCCTCAGAAACCAGCTGCGTAGTCGATCCAGCAGCACCAACGCCAGCGCCAACCGCTACACCTGCGGCATCTGTCGTTGATACGTACTTTGTTCCTTCTGTCATTGCCATAATTGTTGTAATAGTCATAGTCGGCGCTTTGATTATACTGATGCAGAGAAAGCGACCATAGAAACCTCGCAACCAAAAAATCTACTTTCCCCTTTTTTAGTCTCTAGAAAGCAATGGAGAAGAGATAAGGGCTGAGAAGGCTCTGGTCAAATTCACAAGAAGCAATAGCCTTTAGCAAGCTTTGCGTTTCTTTTCTCCTAAAGAATGTTCCAGAGCCTCAGCAAACCTCACGTAAAAGTCAATTATGTAACTGGATTTTCACTTTCACTTACCTCTCCACTACTCGGCGGAGTAGTTTGTTCGCTTTCCTTTTAAGCAATCTGAACCATAAGCACGAGCCCCAAGTGAACGCGTATGAAAAAGAAAACGGCAGTATTAGCCACAGAGGAAGATCTCATAGTTGATTTAACGTTTCATGGTGTTCCAGCTTCGCTCATTAGCGAGTTTGCGGAGAAAATCGTTAGACCCTACTACCAAGGCAACTTGAACGCGGCCATCCAAGACCTAATCAAAAAAGCACTCGCAGAACAAGACTTCGTCTTATCTCACATAACGCATGTTCGGAATTCTGTGGAGGCTTAGCAGAGATGAGTAAGACTGTTCCTTCATACCAAATGGCTCTGGAAGAAGAAATTGATAAGTGGGTAGGCTTCAAAAAAGAGTTTGCAGTCAGCCGACATCAGCCCTATGGAAAAACATCCGACTATGTTAAATGCATTCAGAATGCAGATGTATCGAAAATTGCAAAACTGGTTAAGCTCGTTGGAATGCTACTGCAAACAAAGGTTTACTTGTTTTGGAAAAAACCTTAAGTTTGTTTTATGAGGCGAAACAATCGGCAAGGTGATAGGCCGAGCCAACTGCGACATCAACACAGGAAGCATTCGCGGAAGTGGACCCAAATTTGTCGTCCGCAAACATTTTTACATAAGTTTTATAAACAAAATTCAATGAAAGAGATAGCTATTGAGCGAGAGCAAACCTTACGCTTTCGTTCAAATAAAATTTAGGAGAAAAGAAAAATGCAAAAAAATAAAACTACAGCTATTGCAATTGCTATATTCTTAATGCTTTCAATGTCAGCTTCAATGATGCTAGTACCAAATACTAGTGCACATACACCTGCATGGCAAATTCCAACGTACGCCTACGTTACTGCGGCACCTAACCCTGTTGGCGTTGGTCAAAAGGCAACCATCGGCATGTGGCTTAGTGCTGTGGCCCCCGGCGCAGAGCCCGGCAATGATATTCGCTGGCATGATTTCCAACTCACCATTACTGCACCTGATGGGACAAAAACAACCCAGACCTTTGCTGTCATCACAGACCCAACATCAAATCAGATCTATTCCTTCACTCCTACCCAAACCGGCACGTACAATCTCACCTTCAATTTCCCAGGACAAGTATACACGTGGACCATGGCACCAGGCTTTTTCGGTCTTGCGCCGAGTGCATACACAAACGATACTTACCTGCCTAGCTCTGCCTTTACAACACTCACTGTTCAGCAGACACTAATAGCCACATACCCGACCACTCCGCTTCCGACAAGTTACTGGACTCGCCCAATATACGGCCTGAACTCTAACTGGTGGACAATTTCGTCAAACTGGCTAGGCACAAGTGCACCAGGCTACTCCAGTGGAATGCTTGGCGCAACTTTCCAACCATATGCAGTAGGATCTCAAACTAGCCATGTTATGTGGACAAAACCGCTTCAAAGCGGAGGAGTAACGGGAGGAAACGACTTCCAAACTGCGGGCGACACATACTTCGAAGGAACTGCATATGCGACTAGATTCACCAACCCGATAATAATGGACGGAAAACTCTACTACACTGAGCCACTATCATTTGCCGGATCCGACTCGGGAGCAACAGTCTGCGTTAACCTACAAACAGGACAACAAATATGGAGAAGCACAACGATACCTGCGCTATCATTCGGCTATATCTACGATGTCCAAGACCCTAACGAGCACGGAGTCTACCCGCCAATACTAGTTGCGGCTATTGGAGGATCCTTCCTTGGCCCACCAGTACCTCTAACATGGCAAGCTTATGATGCAGACACAGGAACACCACTGTTCAACGTTACTAACGTTCCCGCAGGCACAACAGTCATGGGTCCAGAAGGCGAACAACTAATAATATCCCTGGTAAACTTGGGACCCACAGATATGTTCGGTAACCCGACAGGACCCGCGAACTGGTATCTGCAAGAGTGGAACTCATCAAGACTATGGGGACCAAACTACTCTGGTCCGTCAACAACACCACCAGTAGTTCCGCCGATACTTGACGGAAGCTGGACAGGAGGCAATATGATGACCGCGTTCGGACCCGTTTATGAGCCAAGCTTGTATGACTGGAACATTTCGGTACCATCGCTCAACACGCTGACCGCAACACCCTCAATAGAGAGCGCCTTCTATAACGGTATGCTGATTGGCGAAGCTGGCACATTTCCAAATGCTGGAAACAACATTTTCAGTTCACAATCATGGACTCCCTACACCTACTTCGGCATAAACCTCAACGGTACTAGTGGTACAACCATCCCTGTCGCATGGACCACCACAGTTAACGCACCAGCTGGCAACATCACTGTCTCATATACTGGAGCAGACCCAACAGCTAACGGCGGGCAAGGTGTCTTCACCGAATACTATGCAGAAACAATGCAGTACGTCGGCTACAGCATGAGTACAGGAAGGCAAATTTGGGGTCCAACAACACCAGAAGCAGCCCTTGACTTCTTCTCAATGGGATACGGCGGTCAAGGACCCACATTGGCCTACGGCAAACTGTATGCAGGCGGTTACAGCGGACTTGTATACTGTTTTGATTTGACTAATGGACACTTGCTGTGGACATACGGTAACGGCGGCACGGGCAACACCACTAGTAGTGGTGTTGAATTTGCTCGCAATTACCCGACGGTCATAAGCGCTATTGCTAACAGAATCGTATACACGGTAACTAGTGAGCACACTTTCGAAACGCCAATCTACAAGGGTGCATTAGTACGCGCCATTAACGCCACTGACGGAACAGAAATCTGGACGCTTTCAGCAGCCACAGGCTCCTCAACAGCATTTGCATTGGCAGACGGATGCACTATTTTTGACAATGGATACGATAACCAAATCTACGTTGTAGGCAGAGGACCCAGCGATACCACAGTACAGGCACCACTGACTCAAATTACAGCAGGCAACAAAGTAGTTATACAGGGCACAGTGACTGATATTTCCGCGGGCACACAGCAAACTCAGCAGGCAGCAGACTTTCCAAATGGTGTTCCAGTTGCATCTGACGCAAGCATGAGCGATTGGATGAGCTACGTTTACCAGCAACAACCATGCCCAACCAATTTCACAGGCGTTACAGTATCAATAGACGCTATTGATCCAAACAGTAATCTCATCCACATCGGCGACGCCACAAGCAATGCAAACGGCTTATTCTACTACACTTGGACGACTCCAAACATCCCAGGCGACTACCTCATCACCGCAACATTCGCTGGCACCAACAGTTACTGGCCGTCAAACGCACAAACCGCCATGACCGTACAACAAGCACCAACAGTAACACCAACCGCTACACCTCAATCAAACCTAGCAACCACAGCAGACCTAATGACGTACATAGTCGCTGCGGCAATCGCTATAATCATTGCAATAGCCATAGTCGGAATCCTCATACTCAGGAAACACCCATAAAAGCACATAAACCAAAAAATTCACTTTCCCCTTTTTTAGTCTCTATAAAGCAATGGAGAAGAGAAAGGCCCAAATCTTTCCACAAGATTTATATTTGTAGTTACAATTTTCTTTTCCTATTATTTTTGTTATAAAATCTTTTAAGTAAGTTCGTAACACATGGGGTTCTGTTGGGCGAGGGCATTTATGCTTCTTGCTCAATGCAAAATAAAATTAGAAGGAAAAGAAAAATGCAAAATAAGAAAACTCTGATTGCTTTGATTTTAGTGGTAATTCTAACAACTCCAATGATGATGCAATTAGGCCAAGTATTTGCTCAATCGACGGTGAATGTCCCAGACTATCTATATGTCAATGCATCACCTAATCCCGTAGGCGTCGGCCAAACGGTATACGTTAGCCTCTTCTTCTCTAAGCCTATACCCATAGTCAATAGTACCAGTTTCTTCTTGGCGGCAACCCAATATATAGGTTTGAAAATTAACATTGTCAAGCCAGACGGAAGTAATGAGACTCTCGGACCATATACATCTGATACAACAGGCGGTGTAGGTGCAGTAGAATTCGTGCCCGCTACAGTCGGGAACTATACCTTCCAAGGAATATTTCCTGGACAATCATTAGGGACAGACCCTACTGGTACGACCTATAATATGGATCCTGCTGTAAGCCCTCCAGTTAAACTTGTCGTGCAACAATCGCCGGTATCGGGATATTCTAGTGCTCCGCTTCCAAGTTCATACTGGACACGCCCATTATACGCATCAAACTATGGATGGCCGCAAACGATTGGTGGGAACTGGTATGGCTTAGGAAGACCCGGATTCGACAATACTGGCGGATATGATGGTTCTGGAAACAACTTCCAACCATACAGCACTGCACCAACTACTGCTCACGTACTTTGGACTAAACTGACAACAACTGGGGGTCAACCTGGCGGGGAAACTCCCGCTAACGAAATGAGCGCTTACACGGCATCTTCCCCACTATACCACTTCTTTGAACCGATAATTCTCAACGGAATACTATACTACAATTGGTACGCAGCTCAAACCGATGTGGCTGGCATTGCTGCAGTGAATCTCCGCACAGGACAAACACTGTGGGTTCAGAATACTACTGACATATTAATTTACGGTCAAGTGATAACATACCACACAGTTGAGGAATTCGGCTCTCAAGCATTTCTATGGACATCGCATTTAGCCGGCTATGCCGGCATGGGGATGTTTGGCCCCAATGCCATCTACGAATATAACATACTGGATCCAGTGACTGGAAACCAGATGGCCACCGTAACCGATATTCCCAGCAATATAGCCAGTCTCTTCGGAACATCAACAAATGCACTTATAGATTCGAATGAAAGCAACTGCGCAGGATCAATACTAATCTACTATGTCGACTACAGCAATAATCTCGTAATGTGGAACTCATCCCTATGTCTTACAGGTCCAGGTGCATCCGGCCCATTAGCTGAAATTTTCACAGGCGACTTCAAGCCAACAGGCTCCTACAACTTTACACAGGGCATAGAATGGTCAGTACCGCTTCCGACTGCAAATCCAGCATTTGGCATCGCTAAAGAAACTAACCAAGCAATACTCTTGAGTTCACACCCAGCTGTCCTTTCGACGTTTGCCAACCAGTTTGGCGCTTCTTACGCTACAGATGTAGCGTACAATCCTATTACGGGAGCATTATTATGGGGACCAAGAAACCAGACGTTGACGAATTTTGATGACATAGGAATAGTAGCTGCAGGCGACGGCGTATACGTGAGACATGACAAAGACACAAATCAAGTATATGGTTATTCAATGACAACTGGCCAGCAACTCTGGGGACCAACTCAACTTGTAGGAAACGCTTTGAGTACTATCTATAGTGATGCTGCTATCGCTTACGGTCGATGCTACATCTGGGACATGGGTGGTTACGCGAACGCAGTCGATCTTACAACAGGAAAACTTGACTGGACCTACACTCGCGGATCCGCCGGATATAACACACCATACGGTATATATCCTAACTGGGTCTTCGGTGTGGGAACCCTTGCTGACGGCATGCTATTCCTTTCTGAAGGTCGTTGCTATGATCCACCGCTGTTTCCAGGCGGAGAGAAACTTGCGATAAACTGCACTGATGGCTCGCTTGTCTGGGAAATAAGCGGCGCTTTCCAGAGATCTCCATCTCCTGTTGCGGACAGCGAAATGCTTGGATGGAACGGTTATGACGGTCAAATATACGCCTTCGGCACTGGACCAACCAAAACTACTGTCACCGCACCTGACGTTGGCGTAACAACCGCAACACCAGTGACGATAACGGGCACAGTAACGGATATCTCTGCTGGCGCATCGCAAGAAGCAGTTGCAGCGAACTTCCCCAACGGGTTGCCTTGCGTATCTGACGCTAGCATGACTCCGTTTATGGAAGCCGTTTACGAGCAGCAACCAATGCCGACCAACGATACGGGAATCCCAGTGACAGTAGCTGTTACGGACTCTAACGGCAACTGTTACGACATAGGCACTGTCACAACCAGCCCAACCGGCACCTTCGGCCTAACATGGACACCTATTATCCCAGGCAACTTTACAGTTACTGCAACTTTCGCGGGCACACAATCATACTATGGATCTTTTGCTACAACATACTTCTATGCCAACGCAGCAGCACCAACAGCAGCACCAACCGCTACACCTCAATCAAACCTAGCAACCACAGCAGACCTAATGACGTACATGGTCGCTGTAGCAATCGCTATAATCATTGCAATAGCCATAGTCGGAATCCTCATACTCAGGAAACACCCATAAAAACCACACAACCAAAAAATCCACTTTCCCCTTTTTTAGTCTCTAGAAAGCAATGGAGAAGAGATAAGGGCTGAGAAGGCTCTGGTAAAATTTACCATACAATCGTGATTAGCATTTGCATTCTTTTCTCCTAAAGAGTGTTCCAGAGCCTCAGCAAACCTCACTAAAAAGTCAATTATGTAAATAGATTTTCACTTTCACTTACCTCTCTACTGCTTAGCTGAGTCGTTTGTTCACTTTCCTTTTAAGCAATCTGAGCCATATGCACGAGCCCCAAGTGAACGCGTATGAAAAAGAAATTAGCTGTTTTAGCCACAGAGGAAGATCTCTTAGTAGATTTGACTTTTCATGGTGTTCCAGCTTTGCTCATTAGCGACTTTGCGGAAAAAATCGTTAGACCGTACTTCAACGGCAACTTGAACGCTGCCATCCAAGACCTAATCCACAAAGCACTCGCAGAACAAGGCTTCGTCTTATCCCACATAACGCATGTCCGAAATTCTGTGGAGGCTTAGAAGATGAGCAAATGTATTCGAAAAATTTGCTCTCTTCCAACACTTTTATGCTAATCTAATCATATTATACAGTGGTGGCTCTTCATGAACGTGAAGGAAGCCTTATCTAAGCTACAAAGTTACTCGAAGGAGCTTGGCCTCGACTTATCTAAAGCCGAGGATAGGTTCAAATGGTTCTTGGCTTCGGTACTTTTTGCCAAAAGAATCTCAGCTGAAACTGCCAAAGAGACTTACCTTAATTTTGAACAGGAGGATCTGACAAGCCCGGACGCTATATTGGAAGCTGGATGGGACCGCTTGGTGGAAGTTCTTGACTCTGGGGGTTACACTAGATACGACTTCTCCACAGCCACAAACCTTCTGGGAATCGCAAAAATGCTGAAAGAAAAGTACGGCGACCTCGAACGACTTCATGCAGAATCTAGCAGCCCCACAGACTTGGAAAGACGCCTGCAAGAGTTCAAAGGTGTTGGCCCTGTAGGTGTAAACATATTCCTAAGAGAACTGCGCGGAATCTGGGAAAAAGCAAAACCCAAGCCTTCGCCAATAGCAGTTGCAACGGCACAAAAAATCGGACTAAACCCAGAAGACGCGAAACGCTACGAATCCCAACTCGTTCGATTAAACCTTGAGTACTGCAAGAAACGCCGAAGCTCAGAATGCCCGCTTAAAGACAAATGCCCAGATATGGTCGGCACTAAAAGCACCAATAGAATTTTGCTCTAATTCAGTTTTATTTATTATGTATTGATTTTGGAAAAGTCTTATTAGGTCACAGAATTTTCATTCTAGACTAAATGAAATTGAAGCAACTGACAGTTCTGCTGATTCTTCTGCTGATTTTATCACTTTTCTTAAACTGTACTTTGACAGCCAAAGCGGAAACCACGCAGACTTCACCAAGCCTATACTTTGGCGTCGATGTCGCCTTCGAAAGCATAACTGCAACTGAACAATTAATCGATAACATTAGTTCTTACACAAATTTCTTTATAATCGGATGCACTGGAGGCTATAATGAGACAAGACTTACAATCATCAGCCAGTACGTCTATGACAAGGGCATGACCTTCATAGTTTACAGCGAGGACCCAAAATATCCCTCAAGACATTGGCTTGAAGACGCCAAGAACAATTGGGGCAACAGTTTTCTGGGAATTTATTATGATGATGAAGAAGGTGGAAAGCAAATTGACCAGGCCAGTTACCCGATTGTCACAGCGGCATATAACTATAGTGACGCTACGGAGAGCTACGTTAATACCCTGAATTGGTGGCTACGCAGCGGACCATACGCGATTACCAAAAATTTTGCTTACCCAACAGAATATCAATTGTTCACCTCAGACTATGACCTGTACTGGTATGACTATGAAGCAGGGTACGACACGGTTTTTGCAGAGTTTGCCTTTAATTACAACCGAACGCTGAACATTGAATTCTGCAGAGGCGCAGCCACAGTTCAGAACAAGGATTGGGGCGCCATTATAACTTGGAAGTACACCACGTCTCCCTACATGGAGTCAGGGTCAGAACTTTACAGCGACATGATGCTGGCATATGAAAATGGTGCAAAATACATCATCGTATTTGACAGCAACAAAAATTGGACTCAAAACGTTCTACAGCAAGGACAACTCGACGCAATGAAGCAATTCTGGCAGTATGTTCAAGCCAACCCTAGAACCATCAGTCCAGTAAGTGAAAGAACAGCGTACGTTCTCCCTGCATATTATGGTTACGGTTTTCGCGGACCACAAGACAAAATCTGGGGATTATGGCCAAATGATTCACTTACCCTTGACATCAGCATGAGTATGGCCACACTCTTCCAAATGTACGGCAACAACCTAGACGTAGTTTACCCAGATGGATCGCGAACGATCGAATCTGTCGGATATAACAACATTATCTATTGGAACGACACAAGGCTTATACCCAATATACCGATCATTCAATCCCCAACCCCTGTCACCCCATCACCTCACCCTCAACAAGTCACTTCCTTGCTATTTTACGCCACGACGATTTACCTTTATGCGATTGCAGCAAGCATTATGGTTGCTGTTGCGGTGTTTGCTGTCTTAGTTTTAAAGTTTAGAAAAACACGCCCATAACTCGTGAATACTATAGATACGAATCAAATGCTAACACTTCCATCGGGAGGACAAAGCGGGTTCAGCGAACAAGACCTACAGTCTGACGTATCTTCCTTCAACTCTGCTTCAGTAAACCAGTGGTGGACACAGACACAAACAATACCCAATGCTTCAAACGGCCTTGCAAACTTTCCATTTCAATCCATAATTCTAGTGGTTGTTGTTCTGGCAATAATCATCGCAATAACCGCAGTCGTCGTTGCCACACGCAGAAAAACTAAGCTACAACAGCCCGGTCTAACGAAATCAAACAAAAGTTGAGCAGACGCATAGGCCAATAGTTTGAAGAGACGAGTAGCACATGCAATCTTTATTGTTAGCTTTTCAATTTATGAGAGACAGATACCCTTTGAGCGAGGGCAAGATTTTCTAGAAAGGTAATCTAAATAAGGGCATTTTTTTAGAGTTAACTTTGGAAAATAGCCTAATAAGCTGTGAATGTATGAGCAGGAAAACGATTTACTTCCAGCATAGCTTTCTATTCTTCGCATTCCTACTGGTCTTATTGTTTGCTGTGGCTGCCCTAATTTTTGTTGGGGCCATAGGCATTGCCTTCGAAGATGTCGGCTTCACTCCTGTTATTATCTTGCTGATTTTGGTCGGAACCTTGATTGGAAGCTTCATCAACATTCCATTGCTGAAACTGAGAGCCACCATACCCGTTATCCGAGATGAATATGTCAGCTGGTTCGGCATGACCTATCGAATTCCCCATGTGGAGTACGGGGAAGCCATCACGGTAGTCGCCGTTAACGTTGGAGGCGCATTAATACCAACTGCCGTCAGCATTTACCTGCTAAGCAAATCCGCGCCATCAACGATTATCCTAAGCTTCATAGGCGTCTTAGCAGTTGCACTGGTAACCCACGCCGTAGCCAGACCCGTAAAAGGCGTAGGCATAGCTACACCAGCGTTCATCCCGCCAATAGCCGCAGCAGTAGCCGCACTCGTTCTTTCACCAGCGCAACCACGAACAATCGCCTACGTGGCAGGCGTACTTGGAACGCTCTTAGGCGCTGACCTATTGAACCTTCGGAAGATTCCCAAGCTCGGCGCGCCAGTTGCTAGCATAGGCGGAGCAGGCACCTTCGACGGCGTATTCTTAAGCGGCATAATCGCAGTGTTGTTGGCTGGACTGTAAAATAAAAATAAGGATTTTTTTAACGGGAAACTTGAAGAAAACTTTAGCTGAAATTCATAAGTAATAAAAACTGACCTTCCAAATTTCTATCTGCGTCAGCTTAACCAAGGACGATAATCAGAATAACTAATAGTTGAGGAATAACATATGGGCAACGGGGCGTTTGGCGGATATCTCTCGTTATTTGGCTTTGTTCTTTTAGTCATAGGTATCATTGTAGCTTATTCATCAGTGGGCATGGTTCAGCAGAATTCTTTTAATTCAGATTATTCAACACTCTCTCAGATGCGTCTTTAATACTATTTATAGGCGCTATGGTTGGAGTAGTTGGAGCAGTGCTCTTATTAATTGGGTTTCTTTCACCAAAACGTGAACTGAGACACCTATACTATTAGCGCTATGAGCGCGGTTTCTTCCTTTTTTGGTTGACTCAGCGTTGTTATTAGTTACTGAGTTTGAATCTTTATTCTGAATAATCAAAGTTTATTTTGCCAGTTACACAGTAGTAATCAGGTGCAAAGTTGGCAACTTCAAAAGGCAAACGCAAACGCAATAAAGCCATGATAATTATGCTCCTTCCAATGCTCATCGTCATATTCATTATTGGATGGTTCATGTACTGGATGGGCGACCAAAAAAGAAGCGACAAGATACAGCATAAACCACCCAAAAAAGACTACGTAACCATTATGCCCATAGTTTTTGAAGAACCACAAGAAAATGCATAATGCAAAATGCAACAGCTTTTTTTCAATCATTTGCCACTTTTAAGCTAAATTATGCGTAAAGGGTGGTAAAGAGTTATTGGTAAAGGATAAGGCTGTTTTAACCTTATTTGGGGAAAATATGGCGCCGCCGAAAGGATTCGAACCTTTGACCGACTGGTTAACAGCCAGCCGCTCTACCGGGCTGAGCCACGGCGGCAAAGCACAATGCATATGCCACTGTGGAGTTTCACAAAAGTATTTAAGTTTAGTCTTCCCGAAAACCAGTTATTCTATCTGCCGCACTTTGGACTTTGCTATTGCCGAGAAGCCTTTGTAGAACTCTTTCATTATGCGCTGGTACCATTTGCCTGAGAATGACCAGTCAAGCAGATTATCAACCCAGCGAAAGTCATGTTCAGCGCATTGAATCAAAAGTTGTTTATGCACTTCGCTTAGCTTTGTTTCTGTAAACCAGTCTTCACTTTTCAGTTTGCCCAATGGAACAAAGAATAATGGCACAATGAGGCTTCGCATTTCCTTTAGGTCATCGACTAACTCCATTGTTTTGATAACGTCTGATTCCTGCTCTTCAGGTAACCCAAGAATCAACGTGCAGGCGGGAACGAGCTTGTTGTCATGCATTAAACCCATGCCACTGCAGACAACATCATGCCAATCTTCAGCTTTAAACGGGTGAGCTTTCGCAGGCATAATCTTCTTTGCTATTTCTGGAGAACCAGTTTCTATTCCTACTTCGGCTCCCCACCACGTTTGATTCTGAAGGATAAGCTCAGACAATTTCGAGATAAGTTTGGGTTTTGATGCTACCGCAGCTAAGGAACAGTGGCTCCAACTTATACCTTTGCACCTTTTCGTTACTAATTCATGCAGTTGCACCAGTTTCTCGTCGTTAGGCGTTGTATTTTTCGAGCCGTAAAGCATGACATCTTCAGCGTGAATACATGCACCGGTGACTTTACCTGAATAAAGATTAACGCTTAATTCACGATCAATTTTTTCAATCGGATACCATCGCAGAGGTCTTAAAGTAACATTGCAAAATTGGCAACCTCTGCAACAGCCTCTGCCAATCTCAATCAAACCGTTAATTGAAGGCTGAACAATGTCAGGGATTTCTTCTAAACCGGGTGCTTCATCAATTCCAACTTCATAATGGCTTGGGATTTCTTCTCCTCCGATTGCTGCCCTGAAAAATTTTCCAATCACATTTTCTGCTTCTCCTTCAATGACGCAGTCAATGCCTAAATCCTTAACGGCTTTTTCTCGGTAACGAAACTGCCATGCCCCAGGTCCACCAACAATAACCTTTAACCCATTTTGTTTCGCTTTTTTAACGGTTTGGCTTTTTAGCAAAGCTTGAAAGTGCTTTGCGAGGTAGGGTTCCTTCTTGAAAATAGACGCAAGAGTTGAAGAAGCTGGACCTAACCCAAACGGATCCATAGTGTGAATGCCAAGAACTTTTGCGTCATTAAGATAGCTACGTAAATGGTTTGGACTTACTGTCTCAACTTTAAAGCCTTCTTTTAAAAGTTGAGCTTCAGTTTTTCTTAAGCCGTAAGGTGCAGTCCAAGGACGACCATTTCTTGTTTTTAATGGTGGAAAGAAAAGGTAGCTATAGAGCCATTCTGGAATAAAGTTTGGAGGAGCACACGTACCAAACCCGAGGAACTCGTTATGGTGGTAATTACTCATTAACGTTCTGTCAGCAGTTAAAAGTACCTCTGCCATAGCCCCGCCCCTTCACACCTTCATTTAAAATCATCTAAAGGTGCTACTTCTAGAAAGTGCGAGGCAGATATAACTTTATTGCTCGCTTGGTTAACATACTTTCAAACACTTTTTAGTTAACTAACCTGATTTAACAATATTAGATAAGTTTTGTCAACTTCAAAAAGCGCAACTTTTACATTAAAGTATGAAATTAATAGTTTCTCTAGAAAAATGTATATCTGGCTTTAGTGGCGATTTCTCCCGCGCGCTTACCTTCCCTTTTTCTTTTTTGTCTACAGCAGCCAGGAGGATTCTTATTGAAGCAGAAGGAAATTGAGGCGGCAGTAGTTTGCATGCGGATTTTCCTTGCTGAGTTGACGAGGCACTCTGCTTGATTAGAAAAGCAGAAGACTTAGGCTATGGATTGACAAGAACGTATATTTTTAATTCATAAGTGATTAATAATGAAACATACCTCTTCTCAGGTTAAGGGCATTCAAAATGAGTGAAATGGCTGCAAGTTTATTCCTTGCTGAAGTTTCCTTGAACGAAAAACCCATGTCGAAGATCAAAATTCTCCATGTTGACGATGACCCTTGCATTCTAGAGGTTTCAAAACAGATTCTGGAAGTTGAAAACAATTTCGAGGTTGACACCGCATTATCCGTTGAAGAAGCCTTCAAGAGAATGGAAAAGCAGTCTTTTGACGTGGTAGTCTCGGATTATGTAATGCCCCAGAAAAATGGCTTGCAGTTCTTACAGGAACTCCGCGAAAAACGCAACCGCATTCCTTTTATCATGTTCACTGGGAAAAGCAGAGAAGAAGTAGCAGTTGAAGCGTTGAATTTGGGCGCTGACAGATACATCAACAAAAACGGTTCTCCTGAAACGGTCTATTGTGAATTAGCAGATGCCATAAACAAGACTGTGGAGCGTAAGAAATCAAGACAGCAGCTTGCTGCGTCAGAGTCAAAGTATCGCATGCTGGTGGAGAAATCACTTCAGGGAATACTAGTCACGAAAGTAGCTCCGCTCAGGCTGATTTTTGCCAATGATGCTATGGGAAAAATCTTGGGTTATTCTCTTCAAGAGTTGCTGTCACTTTCGCCCGAAGGAATTATGAGCTTGGTGCACCATCAGGATAGGGCTGTTTTCTTTAAGCGTATGGAAAACCGCTTTCGGGGTGAACCGGCTGAGTCTTGCTTTGAGTTTCGTGCGGTGCGCAAGGATGGCTCGTTAATCTGGTTGAGCGCGCTCTCAAATCGAGTTGAGTATGATGGGCAACCGGCTGTGCTGGGCATGTTCTTGGATGTTAACGAACGCAAAAAGGCTGAAGAGGTTCTGAGAAGAAGTGAAGAGAAGTATCGAGAACTGGCAAATTGTTTGCCGGAGATTGTTTTTGAGACTGACATGAATGGGCAATTAGTGTTTGCCAATGAAAGGGCTGCTGAAATTTCTGGCTATTCTCTTAGCGAGATTGAAAAAGGGTTGAATCTTCTGCAGTTCATTGCCCCTGAAGATAGAGAAAGAGGAACGAAAATCATTCAGCGGTTATTAGCCGGAGGTGGCTGTGTTCCTGCTGAGTACACGTTCGTGCGGAAAGACGGCACCACTTTCCCTGCGCTCATTACGGCAACACCTCGCATTTCTGAAAATGCGGTGACCGGGCTTAGAGGGCTGGTCATAGACATCACGGAACGCAAGAAAGTGATGAATGCCTTAAGAGAGTCTGAGGAAAAGTATAGACGGCAATTTGAGGAGGCGTTGGATGCTATTTTTGTAGCTGATGCTGAAACAGGCATCTTGGTTGATTGCAACCCTGCAGCCTGCGAGTTGGTGGGCAGAGCGAAATCCGAAATAGTTGGCATGCACCAGCGAATTCTTCATCCTCCAGAAAAAAACGAAGGAGAATTCAACAGAACATTCAAGGAGCACCTTGGCAAAAAGAAAGGGCATGTTCTGGAAACGCAAGTCATTACTAAAAGTGGAGAAATCAAGGATGTAGCAATCAAAGCCAACATCTTCACTCTGGGAAACAAAACGCTGATGCAAGGTTCATTCCGAGACGTTACTGAACGCAAGAAGGCAGAAGAACTGCTAAAGGATAGTGTAGCTAAATATCGCGATTTTGCTGAATCGTTGCCCGAGATTGTATTTGAGGTTGATGCTAAAGGCAACCTCGTATTTGTTAATCAGAAAGCCCCCCAGATTACTGGATATAGTCAAGATGAATTCGGCAATAACTTCAATTTCATTCGGCTAGTTGTTCCAGATGAGCGCGAAAAGGCTATAGCGAATATTAAGAGGCTGTTGTCTGGGGAGAATGTTGGCTCTACTGAGTACAATCTGGTAAAGAAAGATGGGGCTGTTTTTCCTGTGATGATTTGGGCTACTCCACGTATCGTTCAAAACAAAGTCGCAGGGTTAAGAGGGATTGTCGTAGATATCAGTGAATATAAAAAAGCTGAAGAATCATTGAGGGAAACAAAAGAGTATTTTGACAATCTTCTGAATTATGCTAATGCGCCAATCATAGTCTGGGACAACAAGAAAAAGATTACCTTGTTTAACAACGCTTTCGAGGCTTTCACGGGCTACAGTAAAGAGTCCATGCTTAGAGAAAACATTGAAGTGCTATTTCCAGCTTCTCATAAGACAAGGATTCTGGAAACTATTGGGAAGGCTACGCGCGGCGAGAAGTGGCAGTCTGTTGAAGTGCCTATTCTATGCAAAGATGGGCAAACGCGGATTGCGCTTTGGAACTCAGCAAACGTGACGGACAAGGATGGCAACATAGTAGCCACAATAGCTCAAGGACAAGACATCACCGAACGCAAGAAAGCTGAACAGGCGTTAAAGGAGTCTGAAGAGAAGTACAGGAAACTGTTTGAGGCATCTATGGACGCTATTTTCGTGGCAGACATTGAGACGGGCATAATAGTTGATTGTAACTCTGCCGCGTCAACGCTGGTTGGTAGGCAGAAGTCAGAACTTGTGGGTCAACATCAATCCATCATTACTCCCCAAGAGCAAATGGAAGCTGGATTTGCAAGAGTTTTCAAACAACACCTCAAAGACCAAACCAAAACTCTTGAAACGCAAATTATAATGAAAACAGGCGAAATCAGAGATGTCGCGGTCAGGGATACTATTATTGAGCTGGAAGGAAAGAAGCTGATGCAAGGAACACTGAGCGACATTACTCAACGCAAGAAAACTGAGGAGGCGTTGCTGGCATCAGAAGAAAAATACCGCTCCACATTTGAATCTACTGGAACAGCCGCAGCAATCATTGAAGAAGATACAACTTTTTCTCTTGTTAACACTGAATGTGAAAAACTATCTGGATATTCAAAAGAAGAATTAGAAGGCAAGAAAAGCTGGACCGAATTTGTGGTGAAAGAAGACCTGGACAGGATGAAGGAAAAGCATAGGCTTCGAAGAATCGATGAAAAAGCGGCTCCTATGCAATATGAATTTAGATTCATAGATAGGTATGGTGAGACTAAAAACATCTTATTAACAATCGCCATGATTCCCGGAACAAAAAAATCTGTTGCCTCCTTATTAGACATCACTGAACGCAAAAAAGCGGAGGGGGGCTTACGGAAAAGCGAAGAAAAATACCGAACATTAGTCGAGCAATCAACGCAGGGAATAGTGATCGTTAAGGGACCGATACCTCACATAGTCTTCGCTAACTCCGTCATATCAAAGATTCTGGGTTACAGTGTTCAAGAATTGACTTCCCTCTCGCCTCAACAGGTTATAGGTCTTGTGCATCCAGACGACCGAGACCTCTTCTTCGGACGATTCAAAGAACGATTGGAAGGAAAGCCTACTCCAACACAATACGGAGTTCGCGGAATCAGAAAAGATGGAACCATTGTTTGGTTGGAACTGTCTTCTGCTCTGATAGAATATGATGGACAACCAGCTGTGCAAGCAATGTTCGCGGACATTACTGAACGCAAGAAAATGGAAGATGCTCTTAGGCAGGACCAAGACATGCTTGAAGCAATTACGGAGAACCTTGGCGCGGGCTTTGTAACAATAAGCAAAGACTATCTCGTGCTGTACGCGAACAGATTCATAAAAAACAATGTGGGCGACGTAGAGGGAAAACAGTGCTATGCAACTCTTAACACTTTAGACCACATTTGCCCGGATTGTGGTGTTAAAAAAGTCTTCGAAGATGGAGTTGCTAAAGATTCTCACGAATATTCTCAAATGGGTATTAATGGCAAGCCGTATTATGTTGAACTTATTGCCACGCCACTTAAGGATAAAGATGGAAACGTCACAGCAGCACTGGAATTTGTTGTAGACATAGCTGAAAAGAAACGCATACAGCAAAAACTGCAGGCTAACGAGGCGAAGTTTAGAGCCATTAGTGATTCCGCGATCGACGCCATATTTATGTTTGATGAGGAAGACAGAATTACCTATTGGAATCCTGCGGCTGAACGAATTTTTGGTTACACAGAAAAAGAAATAGTCGGCGAAAAAGTGGGCGCTACAATCGTGCCTCCTCGCTTTCACAAGGATCACCTTAAACTTACTTCAGACCTTGGCAAAGTCGAAAACATGAAGAAAAATGCGGGTGAAATTCTGGAATTTCCTGCCTTTAGAAAAGATGGAACGGAATTTTCAATGGAGCTTTCAATGGCACCATTACAGCTAGAAGGCGAACAGTATTTTGTAGCCATAGCCAGAGACGTTACCGACCGCAAAAAAGCTGAAGAACTATTGAACCAGACGATGGATCAGTTGGTGTTGGTTAATGAAAAAGTGGAGGTTGTGGGCAGCTTGACCAGGCATGATGTTCGAAACAAACTTTCAGCGCTGACTGGATATGCGTATTTGCTTAAGAAGAAACATGCGGACCAAGCCGACATTCTTGATGGGGTTAGCAAGATGGAGCAGGCTGTTAAGGATATTGTAGCAATTTTTGACTTCGCCAAGATGTATGAACAGTTGGGAGTTGAAGAGTTAAAATACATCAACGCCGAGAAAGCGCTAAACGAGGCAATAGCGCTTTTTTCAGGTTCTTTCAGTTTAGAATTTATCAATGATTGCCATGGACTAAGCTTGCTGGCGGACTCGCTATTGACGCAATTATTCTACAACTTGATTGATAATTCGTTGAAACATGGCGAAAAGGTCACAAAGATACGAGTACATTATGAGAAAGCGGATCAAGATGAGCTGATTGTGGTTTTTGAGGATGATGGCGTGGGGATTTCGGCTGAGAACAAGCCAAAACTCTTCAAGGAGGGCTTCAGCACCAGCGGCACATCTGGGTACGGCTTATTTCTGATGCGGAAAATGATGAGCGTCTATGGCTGGTCGATTCAGGAGAATGGTGAACCTGGCAAAGGAGCAAAATTCACAATGACAATTCCACGGATTAGCCAAAACGGGAAAGAGAACTTTCAAATTGCCTAATAAAATGTCTCCTGTACACGGCGCAGTTACGCTTTTCTTAAACATTAGTTTCTTTAATGTCTAGACTGCGTTTGGTTTCTTCATGCAGACTGCTCTTTCTCTTTGTTTACGGGCTTAACTGCTCCATCCTACTTGTTTTCTGTTTGATTATTTCCTCTTCTGGGGCCATGCTTACGGGTTGTTTTGTTGACCTGCAATAGAGCCCCAGAATTGGCGGTTTTTGGTTTTGGGGCTTGTTTTGGGGCACAGCAAATCTTATAAGATGGCTGCGGTGATAGGTTTTACTCGTGCATAGGCAGTCCTGGGAAAAGCGGTAAGCTTCGTTGCTCTACCAGGGGCTGCCAGAAGTTTGCTGTTTTTCTCAGGGTTGACCTCCTGTTCTTGTAGCCGCCTTTTGAGTGGCGTTACGGAAAAGTATGGAAGAGATTTTTATGGTGCATAAACGAAGCAAGGATAAATTGTTGCAGAGGCAGATTCGCAGAGCGATTTACATGCGAAGTTTTACTGATAGAATTGTTTGTGAAACTGTTAATAGGGTTTCGCGGGAAGAGGTTCTTCCGTTTTTGAGTCAGCCGGTTTATCTTAGTGATGTGCCTGATGTTTTGAAGGGCGAGGTTTTGGTTGATTCTCGTGGCTGCGGGAGTTTTCAGCGTTGAAAATTTCAGGTTATTTTTACTCAAACTGGGGTTTTTAGGGTTAGTTTGAGTAGTTAAGAGGTAAAATTTTAGGACTCAGCAGGTTAGTGAGTAGGTCACTTTTTGGCTGAGTTTTTAGCTAATAGTTGATGTTTCTGCATGCTTTTGCCACTTTTTGGAACAATTTTGCCTCAAAAAGTGACCTGTGTTGGTTGGTGAAAAAAATCGGTTGATTCTAGTCAATAAATGGTTTTTCAAGCTATATTGACTAGTTGAAAGGTGAAAAATTCAGGAGAAAGAAGAATGAGATCAGCTTTTTACCTGAGTTCGCAAGAAGACCCCAACTTTCAGGTTGGGGATGAGTATTCTCTTGACCGGAGCCTTAAGATACTCGTAGTAAATCGCCTTGTTTTCCAACTACTCCGCCGAACAGCGCTTCAAGGCTGTCAAGCAGTAGGAACTCTGCTTGTTTCTGCGTTGGTTTTTGCCGTATCCACCTGTTTAGCAGGATCGTTTGCTGGAAGATTAATCGTTTCAGCTGGTTCCTTGAAGAAGTGCTCGTACTCAGCCAGCAAGTTTGCTGTTTGCTGGATTGCTGTGTTTGCTTGGGCATCAATGTTAACCTGCACTTGCGGAGGCTGAGTTATCTTCGGCAGTAAGCCAAGGCTCTGCTTCAGCATTTTGTTTGTTAACTTTTTCTTAGGCATGAAATGACCTCAAGATAAGTATGCAAAAGTAGCTTAATCTTGAACTGTTAGAAGCCATTCCCAATCAGCCAAATACGAATCTGAATAGGCGCTGGCGTATACTCGTTTTTGAATGTAATTTTTGTTTAGATTTTAGATTTCGCAAACTCAGCGCTATTCATTATCAAGAATTGTCAAGAGTTTTTCAATTTTTTGAAAGTGTATTTCCTCTGTTGAGAAGTCTGCTGCATCAAACCAGTTTCTTGGTTCTGGAAAGTTCTTTGAGTCGACATTTAGGGCATTACTAAATGATTGCAAATATTTTTTAGCGGTTAATTTTTTCTTTATTACAAGGCGCTTATTGTCATTTGGGATGATATCGTATAATTTCAGCAATGTCATGAGATGTACAATATTTTGTATACAAAAAAACATGGCTTCTTTCCTTCCACTTGATTTTCTAACGCCAAGTGCAGCAATAGAAGGGTTTGGCATTGATTCATTAAATCCAACAGGCTCTTTAAGCCAGTCTTCTTGCCATTTTTTAATCATGAAAAAATGGACAACATATTCATGCTGAAACCGAACAAAATGCGTGATTTTTTCAACCCCATATTTTGATATTAGGTGATTAAGTGTTTTTGGCTGGTCTGTTTTAAACAACAAATGAGCACATTCATGCTTAATTGCAAACGCCTGTTTCCAATTTTCGTATTTTTCAAATATGGAGATGTTGATTTCGAAGCAAGCTTTTGGGGGATTTGCAGTGGTTCTAATAGGAAAAAATTGACCAGTAAGGCTGATACACTTTCCCAGAAAGTCATTAACTACTTTTTCCAACTCATCACTTGACGTACGGTCAGACCTGAAAACGATAATTTTGATAAATGTATATTTATTTTTCAGGTCTGGAAAATCCTTATCTATAATTTTACTGACCAGAATAAAATATTTTGAAATATCTTCGGTCGTTAGGTTGGTAAGAGATAGCTCCATCGATTACCCCTATATTTAGCCTTTATTTTTAATCTCAAACCCAAACACACACAAAGAGCTTCAACTACCTTCAAGGTAAGCTCTCAGGTTAGCTTCAATATTTCTCAGAGGACTCGACACACTATACAATGACGGAATAGTCACGTACGAATTTTCGCCCTGTTGAATGTCAACAGGCTGAAACTTAATGCATACTGAAATAACTTTTGCAGTTTCTTTGACTACAATTGGTCCTCCACTGTTACCATAATTCAATGCTTTATCAATGACATAGTACTTTGGAGATTCAGGTGAAAACGCTGGTCCAATATATTCGTGATGTGCGGAGATCATTGCGGATGTCAAGCGGGGGCTATAGTGATGTAGGACAAACGTAACAGGGCTACCCGCACGAACATGCGTATTAGACAAAGGAAAACCATATGAAAATACATCGGTTCCTATGGGTGCGATGTCGTAATCAACTTCCAAATAATCAAACCCAGTTTTTCCTTCAAATCCATGTCTATTCTTGTTTTCTTCGAAATCAGCTTTCAGCAAGACTATATCAAACTCAGTCCAATCTTGAACTATTGTAATTTCTTTAACCATTGGTCCTGGGAGAGGCTTTTGAAAAATGATTTGATTAGGATCGTGAAGGCTGTTATCCTCCTTTTCGATCACATGTCTCGCAGTTATGAAGAAACCCACTTTACTAATGAAAAAGCCCGTACCCATTATCGTTGGTGCATCGTGATAAGCGGGGTTGGGGTTTGGAACGAGAACTGCGTAAGTGGCGTCTGTAATTCTTTCTACAATTCTATTTGCCATAAATCAAGACCTCTCATTCTTTGGAACCCATATAGCTCGTTCAACCCTAAGAAAGTTTGCGAGCAGTAGATCTTCTTAGTTGATTAATCCTGCAATACCTTTTTGCGAGGGGTCACTTTTCTTATACTTTTTACCCCTAACAGTATTAGTTAGATAATTAACGAGGGGTAAATTTTCTTATACTTTTTACCCCCTATCTATTAAATGATTATTCTTTCAGTTACCTACCTAACCTAATATTATACCAGTAACCTGTATTGGCAAAGGGTAATTTTTTCTAATTTTTATTGGTTGGTTGGGGTGAATTTTTATACTGTCCTGAGTGCCAAAAGAAGATCTACCCTAGTCAATCTGTAACTTGTGAAGTGTGTGGAAAAAAAGTTTGTAGTGATTGCATCAAGGAATTAGGTCTTGTCTTCAAGAAAAAAGTATGTAAATTGTGCTTGCCAAAATAGATATTCCCCTAATGCAGTTTTAACGCGCCAATATCTAAAGCATTTTCATTTCCTTCTCAATAAAATTTACTTATGTAAAAATCATTTTTTCGAGTACGGCTGATTTCCCAAGTCCTCTGACAGAAGTTTATGTTTGTTCGCGCGCGTGTGTTTAATTCTTTCAACATCAACCCAGCGGTCAAAAAGATTAGTGAGGTCTTCAGCAAGGCTGTCAGCTTCAAATTCGCAAAGATGAATCTTTTTTCCCATTTTGAGTTGCATCATGAAATCGGTTACGAGAACAAAGTTTTTCTTCCACCCGTGTAGTCGCCCGCTTTACTCAAACAAAATACGGTGCCTAATTTACGATAAGGAAAGAGTTTTGGACTCACTTGGTTTTTAGTTTTTTCGATTAGCGGCTAAACCATAAATTGTTACGGCCAAGCCGATGATCCCCACGACTCCCCCGCCAACCGCCATAAACTGATCTTGAGCAACCTTACTTCGAACCTCCGCGGAAAGAGACTGCGATATTTGACCCAGCAAACCGCCGTACTGCTGCAAATCGGAATAGCCAATCCAGAAAACCACAACACCGATAACCAACAGAAAAACGCCGACCGCCAATGCTCCAGCTCTCATTTTTTCTACCTTGCACTAACATTTTCATTAAATTTATGCATGTTATACTCTGCGTCCTGAAAGCAATCGGACAACTATTATTATGATCGCTATGACAAGCAGTAGCCATATGATGGCGCCAAGGTTGAAGACAAAGCCAAGCAGCCACAGGACAACAAGTATCGCAGCAACTACAAAAAGTAAATCAAGTAACCCCATTTTCAAAACCTTCACTTACCCTAGCTTGGAACCTTTTATTTTAAGATGTGTGACTGTGAATAAACAGCTACAGCTTCAGCATCCTTTCCATTTAGTCTTTTTTAGAAATGCAGATGTGTGTTTTTAATTATTTTTAGGTTCAGTTTCTTCGAAACGTCAGGGTACCAATTTATTTATTAGCCGCTGTGAGAGTAGCTTTTTGATGATTTCTAATGAGTGACGAAGAAGCAAAAGGTAAGATCAAGAAAACAAAAGGCAAGATTCGTGAAGAAGTAGGCAAAATTACAGGCAACAAAAGCGAGCAGATTAAGGGCAAAGTAGAACAAGTGAAAGGCAAAGTTCAGGAAGAAGTAGGAAAAGCTAAAAGAAAAGCCTAAGAATAAGCATTAGCAACTCAACGTTTTAGACAGAATAAGCAAAAGCGTGTTTCAGAGAATCGAGTTCGAGTTTCTGACAGAGTTAAGCAGATAGTTTAATCGTCCACTTTTTTCTTTAGCCAAATAGTCAACTGTGAAACAAGAAAATTTGCCCTCCGCGAAAAGGTATAGTCGGAAACGAGTACACATGATTATTGCGTTCAAGTCTCTTTAACAAAGTCACCAGATTTTATCTTTGCTTCCTTTGAAGCAGGCGCGCCTCCACTGTGAAAATGTAGCTGTGGGTTTACAATCACAAAAAGTTATAAAGCGCTCCCGCTATTCGTTCCATATTTCAGGGCGTGTTCTATTTTGTCTAAGATAGCGATAACCGAAAAGCAACTTGTAGAAAAACGGAAAAAACTAAACTTACTCAAAACCGTTCCGTTCGAAAATGGTTTTCATTTTTACACAGAACTCGGAAAAAACACTGGAATAACTGCAAGTAGCACTGTTGAATTCGCCGAAAAACTCCAAATAATACCCATTCAGTCTGTCACATTTCATTTTAAGCGTCAAGATTTTCAAAAATGGCTCAAAAACACTATTGGCGATGAAGAACTAGCCACGAGAATTGACCAGATTAATGCATGGGTCCACGAAGAAAACTTGAGAAAAGAGCTTTCCAAAACGGTTCAAAATCGCATCATCGAATTAACGAAATCTTCACAGCAGATTTCTTCCTAACGAAATGAAAATGTGTAAATATTTCAGCATCTGACTAATTATATCTTAAAAGTCATTATGTTATAATAGCGCGCTAAACTGAAGCTGGGACATGGCCTCACCATATTTGAAAGAATAATCGCAGAAAGCTTAAAATCAAATAGCTAGCTAGATACTTTAGGAGGAGAATAAAATGGTTAAGTGTGAAAGTTGTGGAACCGACCTGTCTGAAGGATCCAAATTCTGTTCAAAATGTGGGGCTCCCGTAGGCGTAAAAGAGGAGTATACAGTCCGCTCAGAAGATCTTGTTGCGAAAATCAAGGAACTCATTCATGAGGGGGACATATCAAGAATCATCGTGAAAGACGAGAACGGCAAGACCCTTTTAGAGATACCGGCTTGGGCAGGTATTGTAGGAACAATATTGGCTCCTTGGCTGGCAGCCTTGGGCGCAATAGCAGCTTTAGCAACAAGATGCACCATCACCGTTATTAGGCAAAAAAGCTAGCTAGAACAAAGCCTTCGAAAGATTCAGAAATGATTTTGAAGGCCTCCTTTTTCCCTCAACTTGGGCTAGCAATTTTTCGCTTATGCCGGAAACCCGAGTTCCAGCAAAGGTTTTGAAAAAAATAGGTTTTTCCACCGAAAAGACTATTGAGGGCATTACTTAGTCCACCAAAACTAGAGGAATCGTTGCTCCCATAAATTCGCTTTGTCTGAAGCTGTTGTTTCTCTTCTTATGTTAATGATTCTGCGAATTCAGTGACCTTCTTTTTCATCTGATTGTTAATCTTCTCAGTCCGTCTACGCAAAAAGAAAATCTTGTCTGGAATATCCCAAACAACTATTTTGTTTTTGCATTCAGAACATTTCTTTAATACGGAGTCTCTGTGTCTCTGTTCCATAGCAATAATAATATTATACTGTTCCAATTGTTTGCTGTCAATGCTTTCAGGTGTCTTCTTTAGATATTGTAGAGCATCTTCTAACATCAAGTATTCTCTTGCTTCTTTTGTGATTTTACTTACAATTCTTGTCCCTGCAGAATCTACTTCCAAATCTGGTCTAAATTTTTTGAGAATTGCTTCGCATATTGGACTACGATATGCATTACCGGTGCATACAAACAATACTTTATAAATGCAGTCTTCATTTTTCATATTTTCAGGCTTCATTCTTAGAGATAGTTTTTTTTGCCGCTTCTATTGTCCATTCCGTGGGCGTGAAAAATATACCTAAAGACAAGGGTCTCAACTTTTGCTGAGCTAGTCGGCAACCATTTTGCAATAAGCAGGATTTAACCTTTTTTGATATTTTTTACATTAAGCTGAATGCAATCCTACTTCTCGGTGCATCCACTGTAATTTGAACTCTTTTTAAGTCGTTTCTTGTGCGTGGGTGACAGACTGACACACAGACAGCGAAAGACGGACATTATTCATGGGGGTGCGTGGTTACGTGCGTGGGAGATTAGGAGGGTTAGGATGTACGAGAGAGAAAACTTGAGATTTAATTCAGCTAAAGTCTAGTCAATTTAGGTTAGTTAAATAGAAAAAAGCAATCCGATTTAGCTATTCCTACTTTCACAAAAAAAAGGAAAGGATGTTTAGAGGGGTTCTGGGGCGCAAAGATTTTCCGCTTTGGCAGCTGTACGCATGCAGCCTTTGCAGATGTATTTCGCATCTTTCACAAGTGGCTTTATCTTCTCTATTGACACTTTATCCTCTACCATTTTGCAGAGGTGTTTTTCATGACCTGGATGAGGTTGTGCTTTTGACAAAACTTACACCTAAACAAGTGAAGGAATAATCAACCGAAAGGTAACAGCTAAAAGAAATTAGTCAATCAACCGAAGAGGTAACCGACCCTTTTTTTTCTCTTTATATTCTATGTAAATCCAGCCTATCACCCTCCGTTCGCGACAGGCCTTGCCGGTTGTTTCACTGTTTGTTTAAGCCAATAGCCATATAAGCACGTAAGCATATAACAACTATATGTTGATAAGCTGATAAGCGATAAGGTGAATGAAAAATGATAACAAAAATAAGAATAAAATTCAGCGTTTGGCACTTCGCTTATTGGAAGAACTTCTGACACGTGGAACCGTGCAAAAAAATCTAAATTAAAGCGGATGATTGAATATGGGTCGCATCAGCGTGGATCTCCCCGATGAGCTGGAAAAGCAGCTCAGATTAAAAACTGTAGAAAAATTCGGCGGGAAAAAAGGCGACCTATCCCGCGCTGTCGAAGAAGCAGTAAAAACGTGGATCAAAAAAGACTAAGCCCACGCAACTTTGTCACTGACCATTTATAAGGTAGCTTAAATCGTGAACGTAGAAAGGAGGGATAGACAAGTATGAGAACTAGAGAGTTTATAAATAGAAGCGTGTTTGCGTTAGACGAGAAAATCGGCATAGTCAAAAGTATAGAAGTAGATCCGGAAGAGTGGAAAATAACTCACCTTGAAATCGAATTGAAAAAGGAGATAGCTGAATCAGTGCTTGGCGCAAAGAAAGGCGGAGTACGAAACATGCTGGCCGTTTCATCCCTAGAGAAAGGGGTTGCCCGCTGGACAGACAATGGACTGCACTTAAAAGTTTCAAAAGATCAACTTCACATGTACCTAAGACCAGTAGTTAAGGCTTAGTTGGAAAGTTTTCTATGAATACTTTGTTGACCGGCAAAAAGCTGTGGAAATAAACCACGCTATCTTTTTTTATTAAATTTTTAGGTGTTCTGAGGTGTTGTTCTTATTTATTTTTGTCTTCGTTTTCTTGTTGGTGTCTCTGTTCGCAACTGTCGAATATTTTTCCTCTTCAGCTATATTGCCCACAATCTCACCGAACCATAGTAAGTGGTTTCCTTTTTAAAATCTGTCTTTACCACACTTTCAAAAGAGCCTCTTCACTCAATCGATGTTTCAACAGTTTGCCCAATGCTATGAGGGGTAATTTTTCTATTGTTTTTTACCCCTCATACCGTTAATTTACTATACCTATCCTTCCATCTACCTACCAAACATGTTTTTACAAAGGTAACATGGCGTAAGGTCGTCGTGGTCGTCGTCGTTAATTGGTCGGTTGGTTGGATTAAATTTTAATCCCACACACAGCCCGCTATCATAAGAGTTAGCGGAACATTGCAAAAGCAATTCTTTTGGAGCATAAGCTATTTGATTGAAAGGAAAAAAAGAGAAGATAGCCCTCAAATTTGGG